>Ga0209368_1000598_pt1 | contig 27025 bp, 28 predicted proteins | sample EBPBio242008_DNA_FD_185862 | JGI IMG/M metagenome (GOLD analysis project Ga0209368, IMG submission 185862) | Wastewater treatment Type I Accumulibacter community from EBPR Bioreactor in Madison, WI, USA - Reactor 1_4/24/2008_ DNA (SPAdes)... | ecosystem: Engineered > Bioreactor > EBPR >...
TGAGCCGTGAAGGATTCGAACCTTCGACAAGCTGATTAAGAGTCAGCTGCTCTACCAACTGAGCTAACGGCCCATCCTTGGCGCGGCGGATACCCCCGTTGTCCCACCGGCGCAAGGGGGAATCGGCGAAAGCTGGAAAGATGCCGCGAAGGCGCGTATATGCGCCGGGATGGACCAGAGCTTTCCCAAGTCCGGCCTGCGCTTCTTGAAGATGCATGGTCTTGGCAACGACTTTGTCGTGATCGACTCGCGCGGGCGTGGGGCGGTGACGACGCCTGCCTTGGCACGGGCGCTTGGCGACCGGCATCGCGGCGTCGGCTTCGACCAGCTGGCCGAGATTCGCGATGCCGAGGGGGCGGATTTTGCGCTGGACTTCTGGAACGCCGATGGCAGCCGCGCGGGCGCCTGCGGCAACGCCACGCGCTGCGTGTCGGACCTGGTGATGGCCGGCCTCGGGCGCGAAGCGGTGCGGCTGGTTACGGCGCGAGGGGAACTCCAAGCCCGGCGGCTGGAAAGCGGGCTGGTGAGCGTGAACATGGGGCTGCCCGTGCTGGACTGGCGCGCGCTGCCGCTGGCGCACGAGGTGGACATGATTCACCTGCCGTTGGCTGGCGATCCCGTGGCCGTGGGCATGGGCAACCCGCATTGCGTGTTCTTTGTGGCCGATGCAGAGGCCGAGGATGTGGCAGGCCGCGGTGCTGTCGTCGAACATGACCCGCTGTTCCCGCAGCGGACGAACGTGGAGTTCGTCAGCCTCACCGGCCCCGACCGCCTGCGGATGCGGGTCTGGGAGCGGGGGGCCGGGATCACGCTCGCCTGCGGCTCGGGCGCCTGCGCGGTTGCGGTGGCGGCCCATCTGCGGGGGCTGACAGGGCGGGCGGTCGAGATCGACGTGGACGGCGGCCGGCTGTCCATTGACTGGCGCGAAGATGGGGTGTGGATGACCGGGCCGGTGGCCCATGTCTTCGACGGCTGGCTCTCGCCCGACTTCCTGGCGGCTCTGGCATGAACGAGATGTCGCCCCGCCCGCCGGTCTTTGCCACTCTGGGCTGCCGGCTGAACGCCTACGAAACCGAGGCCATGAAGGAACTGGCCACGGCCGCCGGGCTGGACGGCGCGGTGGTGGTGAACACCTGCGCGGTGACGGCCGAGGCGGTCCGCAAGGCCAAGCAGGAGATCCGGCGGCTGGCGCGGGAAAACCCCGGCGCGGCGGTCATCGTCACCGGCTGCGCGGCGCAGACCGAACCCGAGACCTTTGCGGCGATGCCCGAGGTCACCAAGGTCGTGGGCAACCACGAGAAGATGCAGGCCGAGACCTGGAACGCCTTGGCGGTGCCCGATCTGATCGGCGCGACCGAGCGGGTGCAGGTCAACGATATCCTGTCGGTGAAGGAAACCGCGGGCCACCTGATCGACGGGTTCGGGCGGGTGCGGGCCTATGTGCAGGTCCAGAACGGCTGCGACCACCGCTGTACCTTCTGCATCATTCCCTATGGTCGGGGGAATTCGCGGTCGGTGCCGGCGGGGGTGGTGGTCGAGCAGATCCGGCGGCTGGTGGACAAGGGGTTCCTGGAGGTCGTGCTGACCGGGGTGGACCTGACGTCCTGGGGCGCGGACCTGCCGGGCGGGCCGCGGTTGGGTGACCTGGTCATGCGGATCCTGCGGCTGGTGCCGGACCTGGCGCGGCTGCGGATCAGCTCGATCGACTCGATCGAGGCGGACCCGATGCTGATGGAGGCCATCGCTTCGGAGCCGCGGCTGATGCCTCACCTGCACCTTTCCCTGCAGGCGGGGGATGACCTGATCCTGAAGCGGATGAAGCGGCGGCACCTGCGGGAGGATGCGATCCGGTTCTGCGAGGAGGCGCGGCGCCTGCGGCCCGACATGGTGTTCGGGGCGGACCTGATCGCGGGGTTCCCGACCGAGACCGAGGAAATGTTCGGCCAGTCGCTGAAGCTGGTCGAGGACTGCGGGCTGACCTACCTGCATGTCTTTCCGTTCAGCCCCCGAAAGGGGACCCCGGCGGCGCGGATGCCGCAGGTGAAGGGGCCGGTGATCCGGGAGCGGGCGGCGCGGCTGCGGGCCGAGGGTGACCTCGCCCTCGCCCGGCACCTGGGCGCCCAGGTGGGGGCCGTCCACCCGGTGCTGATGGAGACGGCCCGGATGGGGCGGACCCCCCAGTTCACCGAGGTGGTCTTCGGGGAGGACCAGCCGGAAGGCCGGATCGTGACCGCCGTGATCCGGGGGCACGAGGGCGGGCAGCTGGTGGCCTGATGGGGCGTCCGAGCTCGGACGCCTTGCCAATACAAGCGTTTTCAATGCGTTACGATGGCGCTTTAACTTGGACTTAAGAATTGTCCGAGCCGCCGGTCACGCGAAGCCTGCCGCGATGAGTGCGCGGCGGACCTCGGCGCCCAGGCCCCTGTCGGGGAAGGGCATGGCTGCAAGGTAATTCTGCGCCGCTGCGTCGGGCCTGATCTCTCGTACACGGGGCGCCCAGTGGCGGACCAGGTCGTCCCGGCCCGCCATCTGGAAGATCGCGATGCTGCCCATGATGTTGACGAAATGCGCCTGGCTGGTCCGGGCGGCGAGTTCTGCGACCTCGACGGCGCGTGCGATGTCACCGCTGGCAGCAAAGGCCAGGGACTGCATCGAGCGCATGTTGGTCAGAAGCGGGTCGAGGGGGCTTAGTTCCATCGACAGGGAGACATCGGAGGCGGCCAGCCCGAACCGTTCGGTCAGCAGGTTGAGCATGGCGCGCGAGTAATGCGCCTTGGCGAAGCTGGGGCTGAGCTGGATCGACTGATCAAGCCAGGGCAGGCCGTCCGCCGGCCGGCCCATGAGGTTCTGTGCCCGGCCAAAGGCATAGTTGGCCTGCGGGTCCAGCGGATCGAGGTCGAGCGAGCGTTCGGCATCGTGCAGGGCTCGGGCGACGGCTGACGCGCGGTCGGGGTCATAGCCCATGATCGCCGCCTGGTACTGCGTGAAGGACCGCGCCGCCCAGACCGGCGCCAGCCCCGGATCAATGGACAGGGCGCGGGTGAAGAGCGCAGCGGCAGCGGCGTTGTCGGCCCGGTTGAAGCGGTACATGTGGCTGAGGCCGAGGTGAAAGGCGGTCCAGGCGTCCAGTTGCTCGACGGGCTTCAGCCGGGCGCGGGCGGCCTCGGCCAGGGGGATGCGCAGGTCGAGCGCGGCGAGGATGGTGGCGGTGATGCGCTCGCGCAGGGCGTGAACGTCGTCGAGGCTGCCTTCAAAGCGGTCGGACCAGACCAGCGTGCCGCCATCGGTCTCGACCAGATCGACCGAGACCGCGAGCCGGGCGCCGGGCGTGTCGATCCGCCCGGTCAGCAGGTAGTCGGCACCAAGAACCTGCCGGACGGTTTCGGGCGGGGTGGTGCCGGGGGCAAAGCGGAAGCAGCTTTCACGCGAGATCACGCGCAGCCAGCGCAGGCGCGACAGAGACGAGATGATTTCCGCCGGGACGGCCTGCGCCAGCGTGCCGGGGCCGGAACGGTTGGCCTCGAACGGCAGCACGGCGAGGGTGGGCGGGCGGCCGGTGGCCGGGGTTGGCGGCGCGGGCGGTTCGGGCGAGGCCGGGCGGGCTGCGGCAGAGAGGGTGACGGGCGCCACGAAACGGTGGCCAAGACCGCGCAGGGTGCGCAGGTAGATCTGGCGTTCGGCATCGTCGCCAAGGGCCTGCCGGACCTGGCGGATCGCCGTGGAGACGGCGGCATCCGAGACGAAGCGACCGCCCCAGAGCTTTTCGATCATTTCCTCTTTCGGGATCACCCGGTCGGCGTTGGTGGCCAGGAGGCACAGCAACCCGAAGGCCTTTGGCTCGATCGGCACGGAGCCGTCGGGGCCGAGCAGTTCGGCACGGTCGGGATCAAGTTCGAAGGGGCCGAACTTCAGGATCATGCGCGAGGATAGGCGAAACCCACGCAATTCTCAACCAAGGCTCAGGCGGCGCTCAAGCAGGGCGGGGCTTCGGGGCGCAGGATGAAGGTGCGGCGGAAGTGCTGCGCGGATCACATGAGGAGCCTTTCCATGACCATCATCAGCCTCCCCCTTCATCCCCTGTCGCTGGTTCATCGTCTGGCCGGTTTTCGGGTCTGGCGGGCGCGGCGCGCGGCGGCGGCATCGCCCCTGTCGCTGCGCGAGATCGAAGAGGCAGTTCGGGACACGGGCTTGTCGCCCGACGATCTTGTGGGCCTGTGTCAGGACGGGACGGAGCCGTTCTTCTTCCGGCAGGGCTTCGGCGAAGGGCGGCGCTGAGCCGGATCGGGGGCCGGCCCGCGGCCACAGCGAGGGCGAGGGCGCCGATGCTGGCAAGGCCCGGAGCGCGCCGGGTGAGAGTCATGGGAAACTCCGGGTGGCGCTGGTCGGCGGCAAGTCATCCGCCGGACCGGCCTGCGGACGTGACTGTTTCGCCATCAACCGCGGCAGGATTGGCCGGGTTGGCTCAAGCGGCAAAATCAGGGTCAGGCGCGGCGGATGGTGTCGCCGGGTTGCAGCGTGGGGAAGAGCTCGATCACCTCGCCGCCGATGACGCCCTGGTGCTTGCCGGCGACGATCTCGGCGGCCTTGCGGCCGATTTCCAGGCGGCAGGCGTCCATGGTGGCCAGCCGGCGCGGCAGGCCGTCGAGCAGTTCGACGCCGTTGAAGCCGGCGAGGCCGATCTTGCCGGGAACGTCTAGGCCCTTGTCGAGGCAGTAGAGCAGGCCCCCTGCCCCGATCATGTCGTTGGAGTAGTAGAGGAAATCCACGTCCGGGCTGCGGTTCAGCACGGCGGCGGTCATCTCGCGCCCCTTCAGGAGGGCGGAGCCGCCCGAGTAGAACTCGCGGTCGACCAGTTGGACGCCGGCCTTGGCAAGGGCTTCCTCGAAGCCTTCCAGGCGCTTGCGGGCGCGGTGGTCGTTGGGCATCTGCGTGCCGAGGAAGGCGATGCGGCGGTAGCCGGCGGCGAGGATTTCCTCGGCCATCTGGCGGCCGGCGCGGCGGTGCGAGATGCCGACAGCGGAATCGACCGGGGAGCCGTCGATATCCATGATCTCGACGATGGGGATGCCCGAGGCTTCCAGCATGGCGCGTCCGGCGTCGGAATGTTCGAGGCCGGCGATGATGAGGCCGGTCGGACGCCAGGACAGCATCTCGTACAGCACGGCCTCTTCGCGTTCGGGCAGGTAGTTGGTGACGCCGACCACGGGTTGCAGGCCGGTGTCGTCGAGGATTTCCGAGATGCCTGTCATCACCTCGGGGAAGACCATGTTGGACAGTGAGGGAATGATGACGCCGACGAGGTTGACGCGCTGGCTGGCGAGGGCGCCTGCGATCTTGTTGGGGACGTAGCCCAGGCGGCGGGCGGCTTCCAGCACGCGCTCGCGCGTGGCTTCCGAGACATCGCCGCGATTGCGCAGCACCCGGCTGACCGTCATTTCGCTGACGCCGGAAGCTTCCGAGACGTCACGAAGGGTCAGCAGGCGGCGGGGAACCGGCGGAGTGGTCTTGTTCACGGAAGCCTCGTTCGGGGATTGACCCTTGTTAGCGCCAAAAGAGCGCTTGTCCAAGCCGGGAATCCGGGCTATGTTAACGCTAACGGGCGGTCCATTGCGACCCCGGCGATATCCAGCGCGTCCAGCAAGCTCTCAAACCGGACGCGAGGGACCCAAGGGGGAGCGGTGGGCCAATACGCTCCCCCTTTTCTTTTGCTGTTCCTCAGCCATGCGGATGCGACGCGGCAGTTGATGCGGCGCGACTTTCCGGGCATGAAGGCGCCGTGGCCCCGTAGCTCAACGGATAGAGCGTCCCCCTCCTAAGGGGAAGGTTGCAGGTTCAAGTCCTGCCGGGGTCACCATGTTTTCAGTAACTTAGCCGAAAAACTGGGGATGCTTCCCGGTTCACTGGACCTTGCGCAGCCGGCCGAAGTCCAAGACGTCTGCAGCGCGGCGCAGATGGTCCGGGCTGAATCGCGCGTGAACAGCCCGCGTCGTGTGGGTGTTCGAGTGCCCGAGATACTGGGCGATCTCCTCCATTGGCACGCCTCCCTCGGCCATGTGGACGGCCGCGGTGTGGCGCAGGACGTGGGGCGAGACGTCTTCCAGCCCGGCCCGGGCCACTGTGGCGTTGAAGCCTGTCTTGATCGAGGCGACCTTGCGACCGCCCCACTCCACGACATGGTCGCTGAGCGCCGCATCCTTGGCCTCGACCAGTGCAACCCGCAGCGTCTCATTGATCGGCACGACAGCCCTGCCTTTCCTGGGTCCGATGTCGGAAGTTCGAAGGTTGATCTTGCCGCGCTCCAGGTCAACCCGGTCCCAGGTGAGATCCAGGATAGCCCCGACACGGCCGGCCGTGACGAATCTGGCCCATAGTGCCTCCTTCCATTCCAAGGAAAAGATTGCACCATCAAACTCCGGGATCAAACACCTAGCCGGCAGAGCTGGGAACCAGGGGGGACGGTTCCCTGGTTCCGACGCCTTGGAGGGCTCCCAGTTGAGTGGAGTTCCCCGTTGGCTCTACGACTTCCCGTGGGCATCTAGCCGGTGGGTGGACCTCGGCTAGAGGGGCGCTATCCGGCGATGTCGTGAACCAGGGGGGGCTTGGCTCCGAACACACGGTCGCGACACTCCCATCAGCGAGATTCAGGCAGACCGCGGCACGGAAGCTCCTTCGGTGGTGCAGGAACGTGGTCGGCCCGAAGCGGCCTCTTGCAGAAGACGGTATTCGCTATGGCGTGCCGTCAAGGTCACGAAGATTGACCGCCTGGCCCGTCACTGCGCTTTGCTGTGCCGCCAGTCCCATCGAAGCGGCCCACCAACCGTCCTCCAACGACACGTCAGGCCGCTGCAAACCGGCCGCGGCCCGCTGAAACCCCTGATGCTGATAGAAGGTTGATCCGTTGTGGTCACCTGCTGCCAAGAGCAACGGGTCGACTGGAATCTCCAGTTCGACCGGTCCGGCCGGATTTCGTGGGCTCACGATGACTTTCGGCACCGGCGCAGGGCCCAGATGGGCAGGCCAGAACCGTCCCGGTCCGGGCACGAGGCATTCGATCTTGCCTTGGGATCCGACGGCCGAGATTTCCTCTTGATACCGGCTGCCTTCGGCGAACATGCAAAGCTCCAGCATCGCGCGCATGCCGCTTTCGAAATCGACAATGACATAGGCATGGTCCCAGATGTCGGACCGCTCGCCGTCATAGACCTCGTCCAGGTGGTTCACCGCCTGGCCTGCGCTGGCCATGACCCGCACCGGATTGCAGCCCGCCACCAGTCGCATCAGGTCGAAGAAGTGGCAGCACTTTTCCACCAGCGTCCCGCCCGAATTGCGGTTGAAGCGGTTCCAGTGGCCGACTTTCTGCAGGAAGGGGAAGCGGTGCTCGCGGATCGTCAGCATCTTCACCCCACCCGTTGCCGCCGGTGCCTCGCGCAGAAGATGCGCGACGGGGGGCATGTAGCGGTATTCCATCGCCACCCAGATCGGCGCGGGATAGGCCGCGCGCAGGGCTGCGAGGCGGGGGGCATCAGCAGGGTCGGTGAACAGCGGCTTTTCGCACAGGACCGGCAGCGGACGGATGCGGGCGATCTCTTCCAGCTGGCCAAGGTGCATATGGTTCGGGCTGGCGATCAGCAGGCAGTTGACCTCTGGCACAGCCAGCACTTCGGCCACTGACCCTACCATCCGCGCCCTGGGCACCAGGGCGGCCGCGGCAGCGCGCATGCCGGGATCGGGCTCGTAGATGGCGGCGACCGAGGCGTCGTTCAGAAGCGCGATGTTGCGCAGGTGCTCCTGCCCCATCATTCCGCAACCGATGATCCCGTAGTGCAGCATGCGAGTGGTCCTATTTCAGGCGCGCGACATAGCGCACGGTTTCGGGGTCATACCAGGTTAGCGAGGCCTCGACCGACCGGCCGTCCTGCGCCCAACTGGTGCGGGTAATCAGTGGCAGCGGCGTGCCGGGGGGGTGCGGAAACTCGGGTGGGGACCAATCCGGCACCGGGCCCTGCCCGATGCTGTCCTCGGCGCGGGAGATCCAGATGCCAAGGCGCTGGCGGTAGAACAGGTAAAGCGACTCCAGCAGCTCACCGGGCGCGATCCGGTCCACCTCGGCCCCGTCCAGCCAGATCTCCTCGACCGCAGCGACCTGCCCGGACAGGAACCGAAGCCGCCGGATCCGGTGGCCCTCGGGGCTTGCGCCGAATGGCGGAAGCGCGGTGCTCTTTAAGGCGCGCTCAACCGACAAGACGCGCGCCGTGGGCAGACCGCCGCCCTCCACCCGCTCCAGCCGGAACAGGGCATAGACCGACGCCGCGTCCGCTTTGGCGCGGATATAGTTTCCCGACCCCTGAACCCGGTCCAGAAGCCCTTTCTCTGTCAGCGACTTGAGCGCCTGCCGCAGCGTGCCGACCGCGATCCCAAGATTTGCCGCCATGTCGCGTTCCGGAGGCAGGCGTTCCCCGTCGATCAGCCGGCCCGCCGCGATGTCGCGGATCAGAAGTTCCGCGATCTGCTGATACAGCGGCAGCGATCCAGGGTGAGCCATTACGTCGCATCCGGAATTGATACATGATTGATCTACATCAAAGCGGGTGCTACGCAAGAGGAAAGCAGCAACCGGAGACAGAGAATCATGTCGGTCGTCCCGATCACCTCGCCTGATCTCGACGCTTGCGAGGTCAGCTGGTTTGCGGCGCTTTGTTCGGACGACTACCGGTTTCTCGGCGTGCCGGACGGCGATTTGCGGTCCAGTTGGGCGCATTGCTCGTCCATCGTGAAGCGGGCGGAAGGGCACGGGTTCCGCAACATCCTGTGCCCATCCTCCTATCAGGTCGGGCAGGACACGCTGTCTTTCGTGGCAGGCTGCGCGCCGATCACCGACCGCATCAACTTTCTTGCCGCGATCCGTTGTGGCGAGATGCAGCCGGTCATGCTGGCCCGCACCGTGGCCACCCTGGACCACATGTTGCAGGGCCGTCTGACGCTAAACGTGATCTCGTCAGACTTCCCCGGGGAAGTTGCCGACAGCGCCTATCGCTACAAGCGCAGTCACGAGGTGGTGGAGATCCTGCGCCAGGCCTGGACGCGGGACCACATCGAATATTCGGGCGATGTCTACCAGATTTCGAAGATCACCACCGATCCGGCGCGGCCCTACCAGCAGAACGGCGGGCCGCTTCTCTATTTCGGCGGCTATTCCCCCGACGCGCTGGATCTGTGCGGGGCGCAGTGCGACGTCTATCTGATGTGGCCCGAGCCGAAGGAGATGCTCGCCAAGCGAATGCAGGATGTCCACGCCCGCGCCGCCGCCCATGGCCGGACGCTGGACTACGGGTTGCGGGTCCACATGATCGTGCGCGACACCGAAGCCGAGGCGCGCGAGTATGCCGACCATATCGTGTCCAAGCTGGATGATGAGTACGGCAAGCTGATCCGCGACCGGGCGCATGACTCGATCAGCCTCGGCGTTGCGCACCAAGCCCGGGCGCGCGAGCTTGCCGACCAGTTCGGCTATATCGAACCGCATCTCTGGACCGGGATCGGACGGGCGCGCTCCGGTTGCGGCGCGGCGCTGGTCGGATCGGTGGATCAGGTCATGTCCGAGATCGAGGCCTACCGGAACATGGGCATCCGGGCCTTCATCTTCTCGGGCTACCCGCATCTGGACGAGTGCGACCATTTCGGCACCAAGGTCCTGCCAGAGTTGAAGACCTGTTCATTGCCCCACGCCTATGGCCGGGTTCCCGCATCGACCCCCGCCACACCTCTTGGGACCGGAGTTCGCCGCTGATGACCATGGACCGCATCACACTTGGCCCGATCACCATGTCCCGACTGGTCTATGGTATGTGGCGGCTGGGGGATGACCCCGACACCTCGCCGCGCCATGTCCAGGCCAAGGTCGAGGCCTGTCTCGCGCAGGGCATCACCACGATGGACCAGGCCGACATCTACGGCGGCTATACCGCTGAAGGCATCCTGGGTGCGGCCCTTCGGGCGGCGCCGGGGCTGCGCGACCGGATCGAGATCGTCACCAAATGCGATATCGTTGCCCCGGTCGGTCGGCATGCGGCGGCCCGCGTGAAGTATTACGACACCTCTGCCGCCCATATCACGGCAAGCGTCGAAGCGTCGCTGCGCGAGATGGGCACCGATCGGATCGATCTCCTGCTGATCCACCGGCCGGACCCCTTGATGGATCACCATGAGACGGGCCGCGCACTGGATGGGCTGGTCGCCAGCGGCAAGGTGCGCAGCGTGGGCGTGTCGAACTTCCGGCCTTGGGATTTCACCCTTCTGCAATCGGCGATGTCGCAGCCTCTGGTCACCAACCAGATCGAACTGTCGCTGAACTGCCGCGCCCCCTTCACCAACGGCGATCTGGCCTTCCTGCAGGAGCGCGGAATCCCCCCGATGGCCTGGAGCCCTCTCGCTGGCGGGCAGCTGCGTGCCGAGGCCGCGGATGGTCTGAGCGCCCGGCTCGATGCGCTTGGCAAGGCGGCGGGCACCGACTGGACCGCCGTCGCGGTGGCCTGGCTTCTGCACCACCCCGCGCGGATCATCCCCGTTCTTGGCACCAATACGCTGTCGCGCATCGCTTCCATCTCGGACGCGCTCCGCGTGCCGATGGACCGCCAGACCTGGTTCGAGCTTCTGACGCTCGCCCAGGGGCATGAGGTGGCGTGATGGCGGATGGCGGTCTCCAGTCCGTGGGGATCGTGCCGGACGCAGGCAATTCGCGGGCGTTCCGCGATGCACTGGGTCAGTTCGCCACCGGGGTGACCCTGGTCACGATCCAGGGGCCCGACGGGCCGATGGGGTTCACCGCCAACAGTTTCTCCAGCCTGTCGCTGGACCCGGCGTTGGTTCTTTGGTCGCTGGCCCGCAGCGCGCGCCGCTACGGCCCCTTCGCAGCCGCAAGGCATTTTGCGATCCACATTCTCGGTCAGGATCAGGCTGACCTGCCGTCTCGGTTTTCCCGGACTGGTGCGGGCTTCGCGGGCCTCGACTGGCTGGCAAACCCCGAAGGCGTGCCGATCCTGCCGGGGCCGTTGGCACGGTTCGACTGCGCGCAACACGCGACGCATGCCGGCGGCGATCATCTGATTATCGTGGGACAGGTCCTGCGGCTGACGCTTGGGGAGGGCGAGCCGCTGGTCTTCGCGAAAGGCAGGTTCGGACGATTTGAGGGGTAACCCCCACCGAGAGGGGGAAGACGGGAGGAAACTTGACCGCACTTCTGGCCATCTGCAACGGCCTGGGCCTGCTGAACGGCGCGCTTCTGGCGCTTGGCCGCTGGATCGGGGCTGCTTGCCTTGGCCTGATGGTTGTCGTGATCCTGGTGCAGGTCTTCTTTCGCTATGCGCTGAACAGTGCGCTGCCCTGGCCCGAGGAAGCTTCGCGCTTCCTGATGCTGTGGTCCACCGGGCTGATGGCCCCTACCGCCTTCCGTCGCGGCGGCTTTGTCGCCATCGACATGGTGATCCGGATGCTGCCGCGCGCGGTGGCGACCGCGCTGGCGATCTTCCTTATGGCCGTCACGATGCTGGTCCTGTGGGTCGCTCTTGGCATCGGCTGGTCCGAAGTCACGGGCCTTGGCGGCCGGTTCGAGACCGACTCCCTGCGCGTCCCGGTCAGCTTTGATCTTGCGACGTGGGTGAAGGTGCCGAAATCCTGGATGATGGCCTCGCTGCTGGTCGGAGTATTCCTGCTTCTCCTCGTCGCGGTCGAGCTTGCCCTGCGCAACCTCTATGCGCTCGTCTGCGGCCCGGAAGGGTTGCGTGACATTCCCGATGCCGTCGTGCTTGGATCGGGGGCCGAATAGATGCTCAGCTTCTTCCTGCCCCTTTTCCTGGTCTTTCTGCTCCTGGGCCTGCCGGTGGTCTTCGGCCTGCTGGCGGCCCCTGCCATCCTTCTCTGGCTGAACGGGCAGGAACGGGACATCGTCCTCCTCTACCGCAATGTCTATGAGGGGATGAATTCCTTCCCCCTGATGGCGATCCCCTTCTTCATGCTGGCCGGGGAGCTGATGAACCGGGGCGGCATCTCGGCCCGGATCGTGGGCTTTGCGCAAGCCATGGTCGGCCATTTCCGCGGCGGGCTGGCGCAGGTGAACGTGGTCGATTCCATGCTGTTCGCGGGCATTTCGGGATCGGCCGTGGCGGATGTCTCGGCCCTTGGGTCGATCATCATCCCGCAGATGGAAAAGAAGGGCTACCCCAAGCCCTTCGCCGCCGCGATCACCGCAGCTTCGGCGATCATCGGCCCGATCATCCCGCCTTCGGGCATCATGATCATCTATGCCTATGTCATGGGCGAGAGCGTGGCCGCGCTGTTCCTGGCCGGCGTCGTGCCCGGCATCCTGATCGGTGTCGCGCTGATGATCACGATCAAGCTGATGGCAAACCGGTACAATCTGCCCGAGGCCATGCCCCGCGCCAGCTGGGGCGATGCGGGCCGGGCGGGGGCCGCGGCCTTCTGGCCACTGATGACGCCGGTCCTCCTGATGGGGGGCATCCTGACGGGCGTCTTTACCCCCACGGAAGCGGCAGCCGTGGCCGTGGGTTACAGCTTTGTCATCTCGATCTTCATCCTGAAGACCCTGACCTGGCGCGATATCCCGGGGGTGTTGACCCGCGCGGGCATCACGAGTTCGGTGGTCATGCTGCTGGTCGGCGCGGCGATGGCCTTCAAGACAGTGGCGGCCCTCGCGCATACGCCGGAACTTCTGGCCTCGGCCCTGCTTGGCATCACGGAAAACCCGCTTCTGCTCTTGCTGCTCGTCAACCTGCTGCTCTTCATCGTCGGCATGTTCCTGGACGCAGGCCCCGCGATCATCATCCTGGGGCCGATCCTGGCGCCAATCTTCGCCTCGATGGGGGTGGACCCGGTCCATTTCGCCATCGTCATGGTCGTGAACCTGACCGTGGGCCTTCTGACCCCGCCGATGGGACTGGTCCTTTTTGCGACCTCGGCTGTTTCCGGCCTGCGGGTCGAAACGATTGCCCGTGCCGTGCTGCCCTTCCTCGCGGTGGAATTCCTGGTGATCCTTCTGATCACCTACATCCCCGCCATTCCGCTGACGCTGCCCCGACTTCTGGGGTTTGTCGACTGATCTGACCTACAACCAGAAACCAACAGGAGGAACAATGCTGAAGAAATCCCTCATGTCGCTTGCCCTTGCGGCGCTATTGGCGGGCACCGCCGGGGCGGCGCTGGCGCAGGACATCGTGCTGCGCGCCACCGCCAACTCGAACGAACAGGACGAGGATTACGATGGCCTTGTCGTGTTCAAGAACTATGTCGAGAACGCCTCGAATGGCGCGATCGGCGTCGAAATCTTCATGGGCACCCAGCTTTGCGCCAAGGGCGACGAATGCCTTGCAGGCGTCGCCGATGGGACCATCGACATCTATATCTCGACCTCTGGCGGGGCCGCGGGCCTCTTCCCGTATATTCAGGTTCTGGACCTGCCTTACCTGATGTCGGATGACCGCGTGGCCGAAGAGGTGCTGACCGGCACCGACTTCACCGCCAAGCTGCGGGCCATGGCGCTGGCCGACAGTGGCGACAAGATCCGCCTGATGACCATCGGCAATACTGGCGGCTGGCGGAACTATGCCAACACCAAGAAGCGCATCGCCGCTCCGGGCGACCTTGCGGGCCTCAAGATGCGCACCGTCCCGGCAGACCTGCCGCAGACGCTGGCGACCACCTTGGGGGCCTCGCCGACGCCGATCCCGTGGCCGGAACTGTTCACCTCGCTGCAGACCGGCGTCGTCGAAGGCACTGCGAACGGCATCACCGACATCATGTCGATGAAGTTCACCGATGCCGGGATCAAGTACCTGACGCTCGACGGCCACAGCTACATGGGCGCCTTCTGGTGGATGGGCAACGACCGCTTCAAGTCGCTGACGCCAGAACAGCAGCAGATCGTCGTCGACGGATTTGCCGCGCTTCAGCAGGCCACCTTCGCCTCGCCCAAGCGCAAGGAAATCCAGGCCTATGCGGACTTCCGCGCGGCAGGCGGCGAGATCTATGTGCCCACCGCCGAGGAAAAGGCCGCCTTCAAGGCCGCGGTCGAACCGGTCTTCGAGTGGTTCAAGACCAATGTGAAGGGCGGCCCGGAGGTGCTTGAGGCCTTCAACGCGGCTGTGGCGACCGCCGAGACAACTGTCGCCGCCGAACGCGCAAGCGAGATGAACTGAGCTCTTCCGCTGCAGGCAAGCGATGCTTGCTTGCAGCGTCTCTACGAACCCCTGGGGCGCATTTCGGGCAGTCGCAAGTCCGCTCTCCGCCCATCATGTCGGTAACGCTGCGCCTGCAAGCGACGACCGGGCAACCCCAGCCAGCGGCAGAAAGGTCCGCTAAGGCGCCAGTCCCGAGTGTCGGAACCGCAAGATCGGCTATCGTGGTTCGAAAGGCCCGCTGCACCTGCTGGTCGATAGCACCGGCATCAAGGTCGAGTGTGAAGGCGAGTGGACAGAGGAGGGTCAGCAGACAATCCGGGGGACTGTTTGCCCGACGATGGCGCAAGCATGGCGGCACGAAGCGCAGGGTCTGGCGCAAGATCCACATCGGGATCGACGAGCAAACGCTGGAAATCCGGGCGGCGGAGTTCACCTCCAGCGAGATCGGCGACGCGCCCATGCCGCCCGAACTGCTGGACCAGATCCCGCCCGATCAGGAGATCGCCAGCGTCACTGCCGATGGGGCCTTCGATACCCGCAAGTGCCATGACGCCATCGCCGCCCGTGGAGCTGCCGCGATCATCCCGCCCCGCAAGAACGCCAAACCATGGAAGCCTGACACCGCAGGAGCGATCGCCCGCAACGAAATCCTGCGCACTTCAAAGCGCGTCGGTCGGACCATCTGGCGACGATGGAGCGGCTATCACCGCCGAAGCCGCGCCGAGACCAAAATGCACTGCATCAAGCTCTTGGGGCAGCGCCTGTCCGCACGGGACTTCGACCGTCAGGTTGCGGAGTTCCAAGTCAGGGTCGCCGTGCTCAACGGCTTCACCGCGCTCGGCACGCCCATCACAGAGGTCACAGGATAAGTCCGTCCGGGGATGGGGAAGCTCCGGCCATCAGCCGATTTGTGCAACAGAGCCCTCAGGCGGGCCAGGGCTCGCGCGGGAAGGCCTGGCGCAGGAGGACGAGGCCGCATTTGCGCACGGCGTCGGAAGGAGGATGGTCGTAATTGACCGTGTCCCAGTACCAGGCGCCCTGGACCATGTAGTTCATGCCCTCGGACAGGGTGTCGATATCGGCATCTGTGTAGCCGCCGGTTTCGGCGATCTCGGCCAGAAGGCCACGGACCTGTTCGACATAGTCACGGTCGGTGGGCAGGCTGATGGACCGGTCGATCTGGAGCGTCTGGCGGTCACTGCCGAAGGCGACCCAGGCGGCGACCCAATCGGGATGCTGGGTCTTGAAGCTGCGGGCACAGTCGAGCGTGGCGACGATGCGGTCGAGAGTGGTGAGGTCGGGGCGCCGGACGGTGGCCTCCCAATGCCGGGCGTACTGGTCGTTGAGGAATTCGATCACCGCGCGGAACAGCTGTTCCTTGGTGCCGAAGTGGAACACGACGAGGGCGTTGGACGAGCCCACGCGCCGGGCCACGCGCTGGATCGTCACGCCGGTCAGGCCCTCTTCCGCGATGGTGGCGATGGTGGCGTCGATGATGCGCTGGAGGCTGGCCTGGCCGCGCAGGTGGCGACGGTCGGCCCGGCCCGACCGCGTGAGGGGCGCGGTGCCGTCGTCTTCGGGCGGGGTGGGGTCCGGGACCTGGGACATCGGGGGCTTTCCGGCGAGACGGCCGCGGCTGGAGTGCCGCGGCCCTTATCCTGTGGCGCCGGCGGGGCGTCAACCGAAGGTCAGAGCGCCGGGCGGTTGGCGGCGTCGGTGAACCAGGCGCCGCGCGCGGTTTCGTAAGCGAGGCCGGCGCGGAACACGTCGGCGTCGCAATAGCTGCGCCCGACGATCTGGATGCCGGTGGGCACGCCGTTGCCGGCCCGGCCCGAGGGCACGGAGAGGACGGGGCAGCGGCTGAGCATGTTGAACGGCGTGGTCATCACCCAGCCCAGGGTGGGATCGACTTCCTTGCCGTTGATGAGGACCTTTTCAACCGAGTGGTCCATGTCGGCCGCGACCGCCGTGGCCGAGTTGGTGGGGCAGATGAAGACGTCGTATTTCTCCATCAGCGGGCCGAAGGTCAGGTACATCTCGGCGATGGCTTCGAGGCTGGCCACGAAATCGGCCGAGGTGGATTGACCGCCCTGTTCCGCGAACTGGCGGGCATAGGTCGTCATCTCGTCGGCATGGTCGGCCAGCAAGGTCGAGAGATAGGCGCCGAAGATGTGCTTGAGATAGGCGATCCCGGCCTGAAGCGCGCCGGGCTTCCAGCCGACATCGACCTCTTCCACCGTGGCGCCAAGCGAGCGGAACACGTCGAGCGCGGCCAGCGTGTTGCGGCGCACGTCTTCCTCGACCTCGAACAGGCCGAGGTCGAGCGAATAGGCGATCTTCCAGCCCTTGATCGGCTTGTAGTCCAGCGGAAGGCGCAGCTTGGGGCGGAGTGTCGAGATGTCGGTGGGCGACGGGCCGCACATGATGTTCTGCAGAAGGATCGCGTCCTTCACATCACGCGCCATGGGGCCGGTGTGGCAGAAGAAATCCAGGTTGAAGGGCGGATCGTCGGGGTTGCGGCCGTAGGGCGGCTTGTAGCCCACCACACCGCAGGCAGAGGCCGGAATTCGGATGGAGCCGCCGATGTCGGAGCCGGTGCAGAGCGCCGAGGTGCCCGAGGCCAGCGAAGCGCCCGAACCGCCGGAGGAGCCGCCGCAGGTGAAGGCCGGGTTCCACGGGTTGCGGGTGACGCCCCAGAGCCGTGTCCATGTCGTGCCGGCACAGGAAAACTCTGGCGTGGCGGTGCGGGCGTGGATGATGCCGCCGGCGGCCATGATACGGGCGTTGTTGGTGGAGGTCTGGTCGGCGATGTGGTCCTTCAGGATCAGCGAGCCGGATGAGGTGGGTTTGCCCTTGATCTCGCTTTCGTCCTTGATGCCGATGGGCAGGCCTTCCAGCGCGCGGGTGCGGGCGCCGCGGGCGTATTTCGCCTCGGCCTTGCGGGCCTGGTCCATCGCCTCGTCGAAATGGGTGTAGGTGAAGGCGTTGACCGGGTCCTTCACCGCCTCGGCGCGGGCGATGACCGCCTCCATCAGGTCGACGGGGGACAGCTCGCGCGCCTTGAAGCGGCGAAGCGCTTCATGCGCGGGCAGGTAGCACAGATCGAGATCGCTCATCGGGGTGTTCCGGGTGTTTGGGGAGGGCGGGGCCGGGACGGCCCCGCCGGACAGGTCATTTCAGGACGTCGGTCCAGATGCGGGTGCAGAGGTCGTTGACCTTGGGCGGGCGAGCCGGGGAGAAATCGCCCATGGCCACGAATTCCTCGGGCACCACGATTTCGGGCGCGGTGCGCATGTCTTCCGGCATGAACGCCACGGATCCCTTGATGCCGTTGGCCCGCGATGTCTTGCCCGTGCAGGCGGATTTCGCCGGTGGTGGGAAAGTCGAAGCCCGCGATCAGCCGCAGAAGCGTGGTCTTGCCGCAGCCCGAGGGGCCAAGCAGCGTGAAGAACTCGTTTTCGCGGATGGCGACCGAGACGCCGTCGAGCGCGCGCGCATCGCCGAAGGCCTTGGCCACATCCATGACCTCGATTGCCGGAGAATCCGGTGCCATTCCTTTCGCCCTTCCTGTCGCGGCCCGCCGTCTTTGCGCGGTGTGGCCGGTGTTCCAGGCGCGACAGTAATAAGACTAAACATACAGTCAAATACTTTGGTTGCGCGGCGGAACTCTGCCCGGCCCCGGACGGACGGGGCGGCGCATGGCCACGGCAATTTCCTTTGCGGCCGGAGGCTTGGCAGAAACGGGTGCGCGGCGCGGTGAAGGCCCGCGCCCCGGTTCAGGGGCGGATGGTCGCGGCGGGACCGCGCCCAAGGTCGCCGGCGCGGGCACGGCGGGGTCGAATCAGCGGGAGCCGCGCGGTGGATCAGGGCAGCAGGATCATCACCTGGCCGTCGCGGAGTTCGGCCGGATAGGTCCTGAGATCCACGCAGGCCGGGGCGCGTTTTGCCGCGCCGGTGCGGTAGTCGAACTGGCCGTTGTGGCGGGGGCATTCGATGATGTGGCCCATCACCAGCCCGTCGCAGAGATGGACATCTTCGTGCGTGCAGCGGCCGGCGGTGGCGTAGAAGCGGCCATCGGGAGCGCGATAGACGGCATAGCTGGACCCGGCATGATCGAAGCGGATCAGGTCTTCGGGGGCGATGTCATCGGGGTCGCAAACGGGAACCCATTGCGGCATGGCCGGTCCTTTCGGGGGAGGTCGGGTCAGGGAGAAGGGGCGCCAAGCGCGGCCTGGAAGGCGGCGAGTTCCTCGGGCTTCATGTGCAGGACATGGGCGTCTTCGGGGAAGGCGCCGGTTTCCACGTCCTGCCGGAACTCGGAAAAGGCGGCGATGCGTTCGGCCTGCAGCCGGTCGTATTCGGCGGCGAAGTTGCGATAGACCTTCGAATGGCGCGGCATGTGGCCCTTGTGGTCGCCGAGGATGTCGCAGGCGAAGAGGTACTGCGCATCGCAGCCCGGTCCGGCGCCCATGGACCACAGAAGCAGGTCGAGCCGGGCCGAGATGGCGGCGGCGACCTCGACCGGGACGACTTCGATTTCCACGGCGAAAGCGCCGGCGTCCTGATAGGCGCGGCATTCGTGGTAGAGCGCGAGCGCGGTCGCGGCAGTCTTGCCCACCGCCTTGAAGCCGCCGGTCCAGGTGGCGCGCGAGGGCACGAGGCCGACATGGCCCACCACCGGGATATGTTCGCGGGCGACATGTTCCACGGTGGCGAGGCTGCCCGAGCAATAGACGGCATCGGCGCCGGCATTCATCACCTTGCAGGCCCAGCGCAGGTAGTCGTCGCGGGTGCCGGCTTCCAGATGGGTCACGCCGGTCATTGAAAACAGCGTGGGCGCGACCTTGCGGTAATCGGGGTGGGTGACGAGGTGGTCGGGCACCGAGACGATGTCGATGCCTGCGGCCTCGGCCGCGGCGGCCTCGTCCAGCGTCATGACGCGCAGCATGGTGCGCTGGCCCCTGCCCTTGAGCGCGCGAAGGTCGGCGACGGTGGGTTTGCGGCGCATGGCGGCTCCTTTCAGCGCGAGACGAAGAAGTTGTGGAACTCGTCGCGGTAGGGCTTTGCCGTGGGCGGAAGCTCGCGCCGCAGGTAGTATTCCGGATCGGTCAGCTGGCGCTTCACGGCGCGGTACATCTCGATATAGCCGTCGAGGATCGAGGTGTTGGGCGGGGGATAGTCGGCCTTCACCAGGGCGTGCAGCCTGGGCAGGGCGTGGTAAGGCACCATCGGGAACATGTGGTGTTCGATGTGGTAGTTCATGTTCCAGTAGATGAAGCGGCTGATCGGGTTCATGTAGACGGTGCGGCTGTTCAGCCGGTGGTCCACCACGTTGTCGGCGAGCCCGCCGTGCTGGAGAAGCCCGGTCATCACCATGTGCCAGCAGCCGTAGATGCGCGGCAGGCCGATCAGCATCAGCGGGATCCAGGACCGGAAGGCCAGCGCCGCGGCGATGGTGGCGGCATAGATGGCGATGTGGATGCGGGCGGCGAGGATGGCCTTCCAGCGTTCGGTTTCGGGGATGTAGTCCTTTTCATCGGCGGTCAGGTTGCCGGCGGCCTGGCGCAGCAGGATGACCATGGATTCCCAGGCGCTTTGCACGCCGATGAAGGCCAGCAACAGTTTCACCACGGCGGGCGGGCGCATGAAGGCGATCTCGGGATCGCGGCCGACGATGTAGGTGTCGGTGTGGTGGCGGGCGTGGCTCCAGCGCCAGGCGACGGGGTTCCGCATCACCTGGAACGAGGCGATGTTGTAGACCACGTCGTTCATCCAGCCGGTCTTGAAGGCGGTGCCGTGGCCGCATTCGTGCCAGCGCGAGTCGCAGGCCGAGCCGTAAAGCACGCCGTAGGCGGCCCAGAACGGCACGCACCACCAGGTGCCCCAGAAGTAGATGCCGCCCGCGGCGAAAAGGATATGGCCAAGCGCCCAGAGGATGGTGTCGCGGATCGCCGGGCCGTCGCGGCGCTGCATCAGGTCCTTCATCACCTTGCGGGGGATGTCGGTGTGATACCATTCGGCCGAAGCCAGCCCGATCTCGATGGCGCGTTTGGACGAGGGGCCGGTGAGGCTGTAGTCGCGGGGGATCGCGGGCGTGGCGAGGCTTGTCATGCGGGATCTCCTTCAAGGGGGGACCAGGTCAGGTGCAGGCTGAGACCGAGGCTCTCGCCCGGAGCGAGGCGGCTGAGGCCGGGCTGGCCGGGCAGGTTGTGGGCATCGACCGGGTGGCTCACGGGCTCGGCGCAGAAGAAGGGGGCGTCGGTGGCCGGGGAATACAGGATCAGCGTGTCGCAGCCGGTGGTCGAGAGGGTAAGGGCAAGGCCGGGCTGGCGGATCGTGGCGGCGCCGTCCCAGCCGGAGAAGGCGGTGTTGATCCACCCGCCGGGGAGGGCGGCGGGTGGATCGAAGCGCCGGTCCCGCGGGGGCGGGACGGGCACCGTGGTGGTGGGAAGATGGCGGTTGTCCTGCGGCCAGTGGCCGGTGGCACGGAAGCCGAGGCGGGTTTCGGGATGGCGCGGGAACCAGGGATGGAACCCGCCGCCGAACGGCAGGGCGATGGGGGTGCGGTTGGTCATCGTGAGGCCCGCCGTCAGGGCGGAGGGCGTCAGGCGGTAAGTGACCTGTGCGTCGTAGGCATAGGGACCGATGCTGCCGGAAAGGGTGAGCGTGGCCTCGGCCGGTGCGTGCGAGAGCACCTTCCAGGGGCGCTGGAAGCCGTCGCCGTGGATCGCGAAGGGCTCGCCCGCCAGGTTGGCGGGGACAGGGTGGGTGGCGCCCTCGAAGGCGAACGGGCGCGAGATGCGGTTGGAGAAGGGCAGAAGCAGGTTCATGCCCTGGGCAAAGGGACTGTCCGACGGGCGGCCGGCGCCGGTTGAGAGGATCGGTCGGCCGGCGAGGTCCAGAGACAGGACCCCTGCCCCGGCATCGGGGGCCAGGATCGCGGTGGCGGGGCCGGCGGTGAGCCGCATCACCAGCCTCCGTCCACGTGGATGGTCTGGCCGGTGATCCTGCGCGCCCGGTCGGAGGCGAGGAACAGGGCGGCATCGGCGATGTCTTCCGGCTCGATCCGGGTCTTCAGGCATTGGTGCGCCAGGATCCAGTCGTTGTATTCCGACAGTCGGTCGGCATAGACGCGATCCTCGGCCTCGGACCGCACCGCGCCGGGGGCAATGGCGTTGACGGTGATGCCGTGGGGACCGAGTTCGCGGGCCAGCGCCTTGGTCAGGCCAAGGAGCGCGCCCTTGGAGGCGACATAGGGAACGTAGCCGTCCCACTGGCCGTTCAGCGTGACCGAGGTAAGGTTGATGATCCGGCCCCAGCCCTGTGCCTTCATCGCCGGGCTCAGTGCCTGGACGAGAGCGAAGGCGGCGGTGGAGTTGACGCGGATTTCCTGTTCGTAGTCCTCGATCGAGACTTGTTCGAACGGGCGGTTCAGGATCAGTGCGGCGTTGTTCACCAGGATGTCGAAGGGCGCCGATGTCTTGAGCGCGCGGAGCGTGGCGGAGAGATCGCCGAGATCGACACCGATCCAGCCCTGGCCCGGCGGCGCGGTTTCGCCGGGGCGGTCGAGCACGGTGACCTGTGCACCGGCGGCCTGGAAAGCGCGCACCATGGCCCGGCCGATGGTGCCAAGGCCGCCAGTGATCAGCGCGCGTTTTCCAGTGAGGTCCGCCATGTCCACCCTAGAGAATGTCCTGCACTTCCTCGATCGAGGTCTGGCCGATGGGCTTGTCGAGCACGACCTGACCAAGCGCCATGGCCACCACACGGTCGCAGCAGGCGAAGACGTGGTGCATGTTGTGGCTGATGAAGATCGCCGTGACGCCCTGTTCCCGCAGGCTACGGACGAAGCCGATGACCTTGTTGGTTTCCTTGACGGACAGGTGGTTGGTGGGTTCGTCGAGGATCATCACCTTGGACTTGAAGTGCATGGCGCGGGCGATGGCGACGCCCTGGCGCTGACCGCCGGACAATTCGCCCACCAGGGCGTCCGGTGAGCGCAGGTGCAGGTCGACGTCGGCGATGGCCTTGACGCTTTCCTCGCGCATCCGGTTCAGGTCGAGCCAGCCGATCCCGGCGACCGAGAACTTCAGCGGCTCGCGCCCGATGAAGAGGTTTCGGGCGATCGACATGATCGGGACCATGGAGTTGTACTGATAGATCGTCTCGATCCCGAGGCCCATCGCATCCTTGGGGTTGCGGATCGTGATGGGGCGGCCGTCCATCAGGATCTCGCCCTGGTCGGGCTGGTGCAGGCCCGACAGGATGTTGATGAGGGTGGACTTGCCGGCACCGTTATCGCCGACGAGGCCGAGGGCCTGGCCGCGCTGGATGTCGAGCGAGACGCCCTTGAGCGCGTGGACGCCCGAGTACCACTTGTGCAGGTTCTTCACCTGGATGATCGGATCGGTCATTTCCGGTCGGTCTCCACCTTCATGGCGCGGCCGCGCTTGCGCAGCCAGGCGTTGCCCACCACCGCGAGGATCGTCAGGGCCCCGATGGCGAACTGGAACCAGCTGGCGTCGATCTGGCTCATCACCATGCCGTTATCCATGATGCGGATGATGGTGGCGCCGATCAGGCCGCCAAGGATCGACCCGACGCCCCCCATCAGCGAGGTGCCACCGATCACCGCGGCGGCCACGGCCTGAAGCTCCATCCCCATGCCCATCGAGGGCAGGAAGGAATTGAGCCGCAGCGCCTGGATCATGCCGGCGAAGCCCGCGAGCACCGAGCAGATCATGAAGCAGGTGATCTTGACCCGTGCGGTCGGGATGCCCATCGCCTGGGCTGCAGGAAGAAAGCCCCCGGTGGCTCGCACCCAGTTGCCGAAGTTGGTCCGCGACAGGAGCACGGACATCAGCACGGCGATGGCCGCAAACCACAGCACCGAGGCGCGGATGAAACCGCTGGAATCGATGAAGCCGGTGAAGAGCCAGGACGGCACTTCGCCCGGGCGGATGCGGGGCGGGAAGCCGCCCGAGACCACCACGGTCAGAGACCGCGCCATGAACATCATGCCGAGCGTGGTGATGAAGGAGGGAATGTCGAACTTGATCGTGAGCCAGCCGTTCAGGAAGCCGATGAAGGCGCAGAGGGCCAGCCCCACGAACACCGCAGGCCAGAACGGAACGCCGCTGACGAACAGGACGGCCATCGTCATCGGCATCAGCGCAAAGACCGATCCGACGGACAGGTCGAATTCGCCGCAGATCATCAGGAGCGTGACACCGAGCGCCACCAGCGCCGCCTCGGGCAGAAGCCCGAGGATGCCGCGCATGTTGTTCGCGGTCAGGAACACGCCGCCCGAGCGGAGCTGGAACAGGATGACCAGGACCAGAAGAAGAAGAAGTCCGGCCAGTTCCGGCTTCTGCAAGGCCAGTTTCATGATGCGGCGCATCGGGACGTGGGCTCCTATCTTGCCGGGCGGAACGGAGGGGCGGGCCTGAGCGGCCCGCCCCCGAAGGTGGTCAGGTCAGCGCAGGCCGGCTTCGGACAGCGCCCGCACCGCCGGCACGTCCTTGGGATAGACGAGCGCCTCGCCGGTGTTGATGTCGGCAGGGGAGAGGCCGACGTTCTTGGCCTGATAGACCATCATGACCGGCATGAAGCCCTGCATGAACGGCTGCTGGTCAACCTCGACCTGGATGTAGCCCGCCTCCATCTCGTCCAGCACGACAGGGACGAGGTCGAAGCCGCCGAGAAGCACCTGACCGGGCGGGATGCCCCGGTCGCGCAGCACGCCGGCGACGCCGGCATGCCAGAAGCCGGTGTCGAAATAGGCGTTGGTGTTCGGGTTGGCGGCCAGATAGGCGCCCACACGATCGGCCACGACGGCAAGGTCGAGGCCCGAGTCGATCTTTTCGTAGGTGATCTTCCGGTTGGGGTTGGCCGCGATGTATTCGTCGAGGAAGTTGGTGATGCCGAGCGCCCGCTGTTCCGACCAGTTCTGGCCGGGGCCGGAGACGCCGACCAGGATGTGCAGATCCCCCTCGGCCGGGAAGTTCGCCGACTGCGCCTTTGCGAGGCTGTAGCCGGCCGGGATGAAGCCCTGGCCGACAAAGGCCTGGCGGGCATTGCCGGCCGCGCCCTCGAGGTCGTCCACGTTGGACGAGATCACGATGATGCCCGCGTCGCGCGCGCGCTGGATCACTTCGTCGAAGGCGGTGTTGTCGATGATCGAGGTGATCAGCGCCGTCGGATTGCGCGCGATCGCCGCTTCCATGTTGGCGACCTGTTCCGGGATCGATCCGTCGGTCTGCACATAGACCATCTGGCAATTCGCCTGGACCTTGGCGCAGCCGTCTTCGAAGCCCTTCTGCACGGCCTGCCAGAAGGTATTCGAGGCGCCGGAGTGGACGGTGAACACGATGTCGAGCGGGTCCTGCGCATAGGCCGAGGTGCCGGACATGAGCAGGGCGGCCAGGGCTAGTCCTTTCAGTCTCATTTGTTCTTCTCCTCCCAGGGGTGTCGATCGGCTTGGTCAGACTGTCGCCGCATCCGATCGTCTGCGGTTTACCGTGAACGCGCGGTCGAGTTCGGGATTGAGGTCGAGCCCCAGCCCCGGCCCGGGCGGGACCGTGATGTTTCCGTTCGCGATGGGCGGAAGGGCGGTCACGAGATCCCGGTACCAGGTGCGGTGAAAGGCCCGGACGCTTTCCTGCACGAGAGCGTTGGGCGCATTGAGCGACAGGTGGGTCGAGGCGGCCAGGACGACCGGCCCGGTGCAGTCATGCGGCGCGATCGGCAGGTGCCAGGCCTCGGCCATGCTGGCGATCTTGCGCGCCTCGGACAGGCCGCCGCACCAGCTTATGTCAACAATCACCACGCCGGCGGCGCCGGTTTCCAGAAGGTCGCGGAAGGCGCCACGGCTGCCCAGCGTTTCCGAGGCGGCGATGGGGGCGGGCGAGACCTTGGCGTAGCGTTTCAGGCTGGACAGGCTGTCCATGCGGATCGGGTCTTCGTGCCAGGCGGTCTGGTAAGGCGCCAGCGCACGGGCGATCTGCATGGCGGGGAGGAGCTGCCACATCGAGTGCAGTTCGACCATGATCTCCATCCGGTCGCCCACGGCGCGGCGGATCTTCTCGAAGGGCTCCAGCGCAGAATTGAGTTCAGGCAAGCTGATCGACCTTCCGCCCGAGCGTTCGGCGGCCCGGTCGAAGGGCCAGATCTTCATGCCGGTGATGCCTTCCTCCAGCAGGGAGTGGGCCAGGTCGTCGGCATGATGCAGGAAGCCGTTGAGATCGTCGTAGTCGCGGCCTTGGCCGAGGCCATAGTTCGCGGTCTGCTGGCCGGTGGCCTTCTTGATGTAGTCGGTGCCGGCGCAGGTGTTGTAGGTGCGGATTTCCTGCCGGGTGAAACCGCCCAGGAGCTGTGCGATCGGCTGGCCGGTGACCTTGCCGAACAGATCCCAGAGCGCGATGTCGAAGGCGGAATTGCCCCGCGTTTCGGCCCCCGAGGAGCGGTAGCCGACATAGCCCACGAGGTCTGCCGAAAGGCGGTCGATCTGGAGAGGGTCGCGGCCGATGACCCGGGGGGCGATGTATTCGTGGACATGCGCTTCGACCGTGGCCGCACCAAAGAAGGTTTCGCCCAGGCCGCTGATCCCCTCGTCCGTGTGGACAAGAAGCCAGATCAGGTTCGGGCGTTCCTCGATGCGGACGGTTTCCAGCGCGGTGATCTTCATGCCATGCCCGCCGATAGCAGAGCCCGGACGCTTTCGTCGAAATGGATCGCCATGGCGGCGGTGGCCGCGGGCGGGTTGCCCTCGGCGATGGCGCGGGCGATTTCCTCGTGTGTGGCGATCATGGTCTCGCGCGCCTCGGGTGTGGTGCGGCTTTTCCAGCCCATCGGCCAGGTTTGCCGCGTGATGCCCTGGAAGGCGCCCACGATCAGTTCAAACACCGGGTTGCGCGAGGCGCGGGCAAGCGCAAGGTGGAAGGCGAGGTCGGCATTCATCAGGCGGTCCGGGTCGGGGACGGCGTGCCGCATGGCGCGGGCAAGATCGAGGATTGCCGCGGCTTCGGCATCGGTGCGGCGGATGGCGGCAAGCGTAACGATACGGGTCTCGATGGCGCGGCGGACGTCGTAAATCTGCTGGATGCTGATCTGCTCGGTATGAACGCCGTGCTCGATCATCAGCGACATGGCGCCGTGGTTGATGTGGGCCACCGTCGCGCGCTTGCCGGTGGCGAGATCGACAATGCGCATTGCTTCGAGCGAGCGCATCGCCTCTCGCACCACGGTGCGCGAGACGTTGAGGTCCTTGGACAGCTGCGCCTCGGACGGGAGGCGGTCGCCCGGCATCAGATCCTCGTCGCGGATACGCCGCGTGATGGCACCGATCACGCTGCCGACGAGGCCGCCTGTCGAGGGGGTGCTTTCACTTTGCAAACCGATTCTCCAAAACCTGTATGACAGGTTGATATTGAAACGTTCATAGGAAACGGCGAACATGTGAGTCAACAGGGAAGTCGAGGATCCGGAATGACGGCGGTTCGGCAGGTTCTGGCGGCGGGCAACATCGTGGGCGAAAGCCTGGTCTGGGATGCGGCACGCGGTCGACTGGTCTGGGTGGACATCATCGGACGCAGCATCCATGCGCTGGACACTGCGAGCGGCGCCCACCGTGTCTGGCGGCTGAAGGAGCGTCCGACCTCGATCGGGCTGTGCCGCGACGGGGGCGCGATCCTGGGGATGGAGCGGCACATCTGCCGGTGGGACTGGGCGGGCGAGCCGGTGCCCCTGATCGAGGTGGAGCCGGACCGGCCGGCGAACCGGCTGAATGAAGGCGTGGTCGGGCCGGATGGCGCCTTCTGGGTCGGCACCATGCTGAA
>Ga0209368_1000610_pt1 | contig 26387 bp, 18 predicted proteins | sample EBPBio242008_DNA_FD_185862 | JGI IMG/M metagenome (GOLD analysis project Ga0209368, IMG submission 185862) | Wastewater treatment Type I Accumulibacter community from EBPR Bioreactor in Madison, WI, USA - Reactor 1_4/24/2008_ DNA (SPAdes)... | ecosystem: Engineered > Bioreactor > EBPR >...
GACCACGAAGAGGCCGCCGACGATGGCCAGGACGATCTCGTGCTTGGTGCAGACGGCGATGGCGCCGAGGGCGCCGCCCAGGGCCAGCGAACCGGTGTCGCCCATGAAGACGGCGGCGGGGGGGGCGTTGTACCACAGGAAGCCGAGGCCGCCGCCGATGAGGGCGGCGGTGAAGACCATGATCTCGGAGGTGCCGGGAACGAAGTGGACGCCGAGGTAGTTGGCGAAGTTGGCCGAGCCCACGACATAGGAGATCACGCCGAAGGTGCCGGCGGCGATCATCACCGGCATGATGGCGAGGCCGTCGAGGCCATCGGTCAGGTTCACCGCGTTGGCGGCGCCGACGATCACGATCATGCCGAAGGGCACGAAGAACCAGCCGAGGTTCAGGAGGGCGTCCTTGAGGAAGGGGAAGGCGAGCTGGTTGGTCAGGTCGTTGGGCTGGAACCGGGCGGCGGCATAGGCGGCGAGCGCGGCGATGGCGAGGCCGGAGAGGAAGCGCACGCGGGAGGAGACGCCCTTGGTGTTCTGCTTGGTCACCTTGGCATAGTCGTCGGCAAAACCGATGAGGCCGAAGGCGAGCGTCACCAGCATGGTGATCCAGATGTAGGGATTGTCGAGCCGCGCCCACAGGAGCGTGGAGACCATGAGCGCCGAGAGGATGAGGAGCCCGCCCATCGTGGGGGTACCGGCCTTGGCGAAGTGGCTTTGCGGCCCGTCGTCGCGGATCGGCTGACCCTTGCCCTGCTTGCGGCGCAACAGGTTGATGAGGGGGCGGCCGAAGAGGAAGCCGAAGACCAGCGCGGTCAGGAAGGCCCCGCCGGCGCGGAAGGTGGTGTAGCGGAAGAGGTTGAAGATGTCCCCGCCGGTGGAGAACTGCGTGAGAAGGTAAAGCATTATTCTGTCCCCCGGTGGTCTTGCGCCACCCCTTGCCCGAGCCGGCGCAGCGCGTCGACGACCAGACTGACTTTCGATCCCTTGGAGCCCTTGACCAGCACGATGTCGCCAGAGTCGAAGAGCGTCTTGGCATGTGCGGCGAGTTCGGGCGCCGTCTCTGTCCAGATGCCGCGCTGGCGGCGCGGCAGGGCCTGCCAGAGCGCCTTCATCCGCGGGCCGACGCAGTGGATGACCGCGATGGCGTCAAGGCCCGGATGGCGGGCGACGGCCTGATGGAGCGCGATCTCGTCGGGGCCAAGTTCCAGCATGTCGCCCAGGACGGCGATGCGGCGGCCCTGGTGCAGGGCGCCCTGCCCGTCCGATGGCTTGGCGGCGATGAGGATGTCGAGCGCCACGGCCAGCGAGGCCGGATTGGCGTTGAAGGCATCGTCGATCAGGTCGAAATGGGTTTCCTCGACCGGATCGAGAAGGATGCGTTCGCGCGTGCCGCGGCCGGCTGGCGGTTGCCAGCGGGCGATGTCGAGCGCGGCCATGACCGGATCGGCGCCAAGCGCCTCGGCCAGAGCGAGCGCGCCGAGGGCGTTGGCGGCGAAATGGCGGCCGGGCGACATGACCTTGAACAGGAAGGGCGCACCGTTGCGCAGGGCGTGGGCCACGGTTGCCGTGTCGCACAGACGGGTGCTTTCGAGCCGGTAATCCGCGGATGCGGCCTCGCCGAAAGCGACGATGCGGGCGCCCGAGGCGGCGGCGATGTCTTGCAGGATGTCGGCGCACGGCGCATCGGCCGGCAGGATGGCGGCGCCGCCGGGTTGGAGCCCCTCGACGATGGAGGCCTTTTCGCGGGCGATGCCTTCGAGGCTGCCGAGGGCTTCCAGATGCGCGGGGGCGATGGTGGTGATCATCACCGCGTGGGGCTGGACCATGCGCGCCAGCGGCGCGATTTCGCCCGCGTGGTTCATGCCCAGTTCCAGCACCGCGAAATCGGTATCGGGCGCCATGCGGGCCAGGGTCAGCGGCACGCCCCAGTGGTTGTTGTAGCTGGCTTCGGCGGCATGGGTCTTGCCCTGGCCCGAGAGGAGGACGCGCAGCATTTCCTTGGTGGAGGTCTTGCCGACCGAGCCGGTGACGGCGGCGACCTTGGCGCGGGTGCGGGCGCGGGCGGCGCGACCGAGCGCTTCCAGCGCGGGCAGGACCTCGGGGACGATCAGGAGCGGCGCGTCGGCGGGGATACCTTCGGGGATGCGCGAGACGAGCGCGGCGGCGGCGCCCTTGGCCAGCGCCTGGGCCACGAAATCGTGGCCGTCGCGGACATCCTTCAACGCGACGAAGAGATCGCCCGGCTGGATCGTGCGGGTGTCGATGGAAACGCCGCTGGCTTGCCACGTCCGGGTGGAGCGGCCGCCGGTCGCGGCTTCGGCATCGTCAGAGGTCCAGAGTGCGGTCATGCGGGGCGGCCCTCCAGCGCGGCGACGGAGACGGAGGCCTGTTCAACGTCGTCGAAGGGATAGACGTCGCGGCCGATGATCTGGCCGGTCTCGTGCCCCTTGCCCGCGATCAGGAGCGCATCGCCCGGCTGGAGCTGGTCCACCGCGCGCAGGATGGCCTCGGCCCGGTCGCCGACCTCGTTCGCCTCGGGGCAGGCTTGCATAATTTCTGCACGGATGGCCGCCGGAACCTCGGTTCTGGGGTTGTCGTCTGTCACATACAGAACATCGGCGTGGTCATGGGCGGCCTTGCCCATCAGCGGGCGCTTGGTGCGGTCGCGGTCGCCGCCGGCGCCGAAGACAATGAGGATGCGGCCCATGACATGCGGGCGCAGCGCCTTGAGCGCGGTTTCGATGGCGTCGGGCGTGTGGGCGTAATCCACGAAGACCGGCGCGCCGTTGGCGCGGGTGGCGGCCAGTTGCATCCGGCCGCGCACGCCCGTGAGCCGCGGCAGGACCGACAGCACGCGGTCGGGGTCTTCGCCGCAGGCGATGGCAAGGCCGGCGGCCACGGCCACGTTTTCGGCCTGGAAGGAGCCGATGAGGTCAAGCTCGACCTGCACCGGCTTGCCCTGCCAGGAAAAGCGCACCTCTTGCCCGGTGGCATGGGGGCGGGTGGCGATGAGGCGGAGGTCGGCGTTCTGGGCACGGCCCACGGTCAGCACGGTCAGGCCCCGGTCTGCCGCGCGGTCGGCCATTTCCGGCCCCATGGCGCCCGTGGTGTTGATGACGGCCACGCCTTCGGGCGGCAGGAGACGGTCGAACAGGCCGGCCTTGGCCTGGAAATAGGCCTCCATCGTGCCGTGATAGTCCAGGTGGTCCTGGGTGAGGTTGGTGAAGCCCGCCGCGGTCAGGCGCACGCCGTCCATGCGGCGCTGGTCCAGGCCGTGGGACGAAGCCTCCATCGCGGCATGGGTGACGCCGGCGGCGGCGGCCTCGGCCAGGACGCGGTGCAGGGTCACGGCATCGGGCGTGGTGTGGGCGGAGGGGGCGGTCCATGCGCCTTCGACGCCGGTGGTGCCGATGTTGATGGCGGCATGGCCAAGCGCCTGCCAGATCTGGCGGGTGAAGGTGGCCACGGAGGTCTTGCCGTTGGTGCCGGTGACGGCGGCCATGATGCGGGGCTGGGCGCCGAACCACAGGGCGGCGGCGCGCGACAGGGCCTCGCGCGCGTCTTCGGCGACGATGAGCGCGGCGGGGCTGGCGGCAAGGGCCGGGGCCGCGAGGCGGGCGCCTTCGGCATCGGTCAGGATGGCGGCGGCGCCTTGGTCGAGCGCGGTGGCGATGAAGGCGCCGCCATGGGTGCGGCTGCCGGGAAGGGCGGCGAAGAGATGGCCGGGGCGCACGGCGCGGCTGTCCAGCGTGAGGCCGGTGATGGCGGCCTGCCGGCCATCGCGCGCCGTCAGCCCCAGTTCCGCCAGTGTTGCCTTCCGTTCCGCCATCGCCTGCCCCTGCCCCGCGCGCCCGTGTTCACCGCGTCATTCGGTGACGCTGACGGCTGTTAGACCATTCGCCGCCCCGGCATCAACCTGCGGTCTGAGCCCGACGAGCGGCGCGACGCGGCGGATGATCTCGGCGGCGACGGGAACGGCGGTCCAGCCGGCGGTGCGGCGCGGCTCGGGCCCCGAGGTTTCGACCGGTTCGTCCAGGGTGACGGTGAGGACGTATCTCGGGTCGTTGGCCGGGAACATCGAGGCGAAGGTGTTGATGACCTTGTCGTGGTAGTAGCCGCCGGTGGGCTTGGGCTTGTCGGCGGTGCCGGTCTTGCCGGCGACGGCATAGCCCGGCACTTCGGCAAAGGAGGCGGTGCCGCGCGTCACCACCTGGCGCAGCATGGAAACGGAGTTCTTGGCCACTTCCGAGCGCAGGACGCGGGCGCCCTCTACCGGGGTGGGGTGTTTCAGAAGCGTGGGGGTGACGGTGATTCCGCCGTTGGCGATGGTGGCATAGGCCGCGGCCAGGTTCAGCGGGCTGGAGGACAGGCCGTGGCCGTAGGAGGCGGTGATCGTCACGATTTCCGGCCAGCGCGCCGGGACCAGCGGCTTGGCGCCGGCGGCTTCCACCAGTTCCACCGGCGAGGGGGACAGAAGGCCAAGGGCGCGCAGGAAGGCCTGCTGGCGGGTGCCGCCGATCATCATGGCGATATGGGCCACGCCGACGTTCGAAGATTTCACGATGACGTCGGTGACCGAAAGCAGGGGGCCGTAGTTGTGGTTGTCGAATTCCTTGATCTTGAACTTGCCCCAGATCATCGGCGCATCGGCATCGACCATGGTTTCGGGGTTGACGAGGCCAAGCTCCATCCCCTGGGCGGCGGTGAAGATCTTGTAGGTGGAGCCAAGCTCGTACACGCCCTGGACCGCGCGGTTGAAGAGCGGGCTGTCGGCGGGATCGCCCTTGACCAGCGGCTGCGGGCGGTCGTTCGGGTCGAAGTCGGGCAGCGAGGCCATGGCGATGATCTCGCCGGTCTTGACGTCCAGGAGGACGGCGGCGCCGCCCTTGGCGTTCATCATCTTGATGCCGGAATCGAGCACTTCCTCGATCGTGGCCTGCACGGTGAGGTCGATGGACAGTTCCAGCGGTGCGCCGGCCTGGGCCGGGTCGCGCAGGCGGGCGTCCAGCGCCTTTTCGATGCCGGCGGTTCCGATGACCTCGGCCGATGACACGCCTTCGGCGCCGAAGGAGGCGCCGCCCAGGATGTGGGAGGCGAGTGCGCCGTTGGGGTAGAGCCGCATCTCGCGCGGGCCGAAGAGAAGGCCGGGATCGCCGATCTCGTGCACCTGCTGCATCTGTTCGGGGCTGATGACCTTCTTGATCCACAGGAAGCTGCGGCCGTCGGTAAAGCGGCGTTGCAGGTCCTCGGCCTTCAGGTCGGGGAAGATCTCGGCCAGCATCTGAGCGGTGCGCGCGGGATCGACCAGATCCTTGGGCTGGGCGTAAAGCGCATGCGTCAGCATGTTGGTGGCGAGGATGCGGCCGTTGCGGTCGGTGATGTCGGCGCGGCCGGCGAGGATTTCGGCGCCGGAGGAGGCGGAGCGGGGTTCCTCGGGCTCGGTCGCGGCGATCTTCATCATCTGCGCGCCGATGGCGGCATAGGCCACGATGAAGCCGAGACCCAGGAGCAGGATGCGACCCTCGGCGCGCGCCCGCGACCGGTCGCGCATCACCTCGTGGCGGGCGCGGCGGTTTTCGGCCTCGATGGCATCGGGGTTTTCGCCCTGGGCGCGGGCGTGGAGGATGCGGGCGAGCGGGCGGAGGGGGGTGCGGATCACGGCAGGTCCCCCTCGTCGGTGTCTTCGCCCATGATGGTGACGGGCTGGCCGAGGTCGCCGGGCAGGTCGAGCTTGGCGCGGGGATAGGCCACCTGTGTCACCTGGCCGAACTGGCCGGGCTCCAGAGGCAGGAGGCCGAGGCGGTCGAAGTTGATGGTGGCCAGCTCGCGCAAGCGGTCGGGGCGGTTGAGATAGGCCCATTCTGCGCGGGTCAGCGCGAGGCTTTCGCGCAGGCTGGCGATCTCGTCCTGGAGGCCCGCCACCTCGCGCAGGGCGTGTTGGGTCGCGTAGTTCTCGCGGTAGGCCCAGAAGGCGAGGCCCATGACGGCAAGGAAGGAGAGGACATAGAGAACGGGACGCATCAGCGGCTCTTCTGCGGCAGGGTGGGAAGGTCGAGACTGGCGGGATCGGGCGCGCGGGCGGGCGCGTTGGTGCGGCGGGCGACGCGCAGCTTGGCCGAACGGGCGCGGGGGTTGGCGGCAAGCTCTTCGTCGTCGGGGCCTGTGGCGCGGCGGGTCACAAGCTCGAACCGGGGGGCTTCCTGGGCGACGGCGGGGGCGTAGCGGTTGGCGTTGCCTTCCTGTCCTGCGGCCTGGGCAAAGAAGCGCTTGACCACGCGGTCTTCGAGGGAATGGAAGGTGACCACGGCCAGGAGACCGCCGGGCTTCAGCGCCCGTTCGGCGGCGTTGAGGCCGTCGAGCAGCTCGTCGAACTCGCGGTTCACGGCGATGCGGAGGGCCTGGAAGCTGCGGGTGGCGGGATGGCTTTGCCCCGGCTTGGGCCGCGGCAGGCAACGCGCGACGATCTCGGCCAGACGCAGCGTGGTGGTGATGGGCGCCTTGGCGCGTTCGGCCACGATGGTCCGGGCGATGCGGCGCGAGGCGCGTTCCTCGCCGAAATGGTACAGGATGTCGGCGAGCTCGGCCTCGGAAGCGGTGTTCACGAGGTCGGCGGCTGAGGGGCCGTCCTGGCTCATCCGCATGTCGAGCGGGCCGTCCTTCTGGAAGGAGAAACCGCGCGCGGCATCGTCGATCTGCATCGAGGACACGCCCAGATCGAGCACCACGCCGTCCAAGGGGGCGTCGGCGCAGGTGTCGAGCGTCGAGAAGGTGCCGTGAACCAGGGTCAGGCGGTCGCCATAGGGCGCGCCCCAGACGCGGGCGAGGTCGAGAGCGAGCGGATCGCGGTCGACGCCGATGACCCTGTCGGCCCCGGCAGCCAGAAGGCCCCGGGTGTAGCCCCCTGCCCCGAGCGTGCCGTCGAGCCAGAGGCCGGAGACCGGCGCCACGGCCGCCAGAAGCGGCTTCAGGAGGACGGGGACATGGGGGGCGGTTTCGGCGGCTTCGGATACGGCGGGCTTGGCCATGGGTCAGGCCCCCGGCTGTGCCGTGGGCAGCGGGCCCAGAAGCGACATGAGGTCGGCATCCTCGGGCAGGCGGGCAAGGTCCTCGGCGGCGATGCGAGCCTGGCGCTCGTCATAGGTGTCGCGCTTCCAAAGCTGGAAGCGGTCGCCGGCGCCGGCGAACATCGCCTCGAACCCCTTGGCCTGGTCTTCAGGCGAGATGCCCAACTTTTCGCGAACGCGGGGCGGCAGGACGATGCGGCCGTCGTCATCGACTTCGGCTTCCATCGACATCTGGATGTACATGCGGCGGATCAGCGGCAGGTTGGGCGTGGTCTCGGGCGCGGACATGATGCGCTCGACCATCTGGTCCATCTTTGCGGCGGTGAAGCACTCGACGGCGGGATGGCGGGGATCGCCATAGACGATCACGAAACGCGGGCGGCCATTGGCGGAGTAGTCGGGATCACCGGATTCGAGGACACGGCGAAAGGCTGCCGGGATCGAGACCCGCGCCTTGGAGTCCACCTTCTGGGGGACTTCGCCTCTGAATATGCCCTTCACGGCTTTGCCGCCCCTTCACGCCCCTCGCACCCCGGAAAATGGAAACGGCGGATCAGACGCTGCCATGTCTGATCCGCCGCCTGTCCCAGTTCACTTCTGGGCGGTCCAGCCACGCGCGCCACTTGGGGGGTGCTGCTCGCTCGCGCGCCGGATCTCTTTATTCGGTCGAAGCCGGGGGTGCCTGTATGAAAGCCTGCCTTTTTGCCTTAAGTTTCCGAGGTCTGCGCCTCGTTCTTACTGCCCGTCGTCTTCCGATGAACAAGGGATGCCATGGGATTTTATGGGACGCAATGGGTTTGTTTGGGCGGAACTTGCGAGCCCATCACCCACTGTGGCGCGGAATCCGCGGTCGCCCCCTGGGGGATGCGGCGACGTTCGCAAAACCTAGCGGAAGGGGTTGCGCGAGGCCCCATATCTAGAAGGCGGAAGCCATCCCAGACCGAGGCATTGGCCGTGCAGTTTTTTCCCATCCAGTGGGGCCAAATCCCAGGCCGACCCCCTGGAATGACAAAATCCGGGGCTTTCACCCCGGATTCACCGCGAATCGCGGTCGCGTGATTCGGTCGTGATCGGCGATCAGGCCATGCCGCCGCCGATCAGGCGCTCGGCCAGGCGGGCATAGGCCTGGGCTTCGGGCCCGTCGCCAAGCGCGATCGGGGTGCCGCTGTCGCCTGCCTCGCGCACGGCGAGGCTGAGGGGGATTTCGCCCAGGAAGGGCACGTCCAGCTTTGCGGCCTCGGCCCTCACACCGCCATGTCCGAAGATATGCGCCTCGTGCCCGCAGTTCGGGCAGATATAGGAGGACATGTTCTCGATCAGGCCGAGGATCGGCGTCTTGAGCTTGAGGAACATGTCGATGGCCTTGCGCGCATCGAGCAGCGCCACGTCCTGCGGGGTGGAGACGACAAGCGCGCCGGTCAGGTGGGTACGCTGGCAGAGGGTGAGTTGCACATCGCCCGTGCCGGGCGGCAGGTCGATGACGAGGACATCCAGCTTGCCCCAGTTCACCTGAGTCAGAAGCTGCTGCAGTGCGCCCATCAGCATGGGGCCGCGCCAGATGACGGCCTCGTCTTCCTTCAGCATCAGGCCAAGCGACATCATGGTGACGCCATGGGCGGTGACCGGGTCGATGGACTTGCCGTCGGGGCTGGAGGGGCGGCCCTTGACGCCCATCATGCGGGGTTGGCTGGGTCCGTAGATGTCGGCATCCAGCAGCCCGACGCGGCGGCCCTGCCGGGCCAGTGCGACGGCGAGGTTCGAAGAGACGGTGGATTTGCCCACACCGCCCTTGCCCGAGGCCACTGCGAGGATGCGGTCGATGCCCGAGATGCGCTGCGGCCCGCCCTGGTGGGGGGTGGGGTGCTGGCCGATGCGCAGGTTTGGCGCGGCCTCCTGGGGCGGCGCCTTGGCCGCGGGGCCATGCGCCGTCATCACCACCTGGACATCGCTGACCTCGGGGGCGGCGCGGAGCGCCTGTTCGGCCGCGGCGCGGGCGGGCTCGAAGGCGCGCGCCTGTTCGGGCGTTTCCGCCTCGATCACGAAGCGGACCTGGCCACCGGCGATGGACAGCGCTCGAATCATGTCACGGCTTACAAGGTCGGCGCCGTCGGGCAGCCGGATGCCCCGCAGAATCTCCATTACCCCTTCGCGCGTGATCGCCATTGTCTTCTCTCCGCCAGATTCCTTGGCATAGGTCGTGCGCTTTCGGCAGAAGGGCAAGGGGTCGTTTCGTCCCTGCCCAAGAGTTCAGCGAAGGTGCTGCATTCCTTGACGTTTCCGTAAAGGAACCCATGCGGATTGCGCATAGCTGCGTTGCGGCATGGCCCATTGTGCAGGTGCAGCAAATCCCTCATGTTACCCCTAACAGCGAGGGCAGACCCCGACACCCGGAAGGTCCGGCCGCGCCAAGAAGAGAATGTGAGGCTGACATGGCATATGTGAACAACACCCGCTCCGCTTCTCCGGCACTTTCGGCCGAAGTCGGTGGGATCTTCAAGTCGATCAAGGTCGCCCTCGAGCGCCGTGCCGTCTATGCGCGCACCGTTCGGGAACTGAACTCGCTGAGCGACCGCGAACTGGCCGACCTGGGCATTTCTCGCGTGTCGATCCGCGATGTCGCGGCGCAGGCGGCCTACGGCTACTGAGTTTCTTGCGAGGCCCCTTCCTCCTCCCTCGGGGCCTGTAGCAAAAGCGGCGATACGTATCCTCCTCCCTCGTATCGCCGCACTTTCTTCGGAAGCCCTGCGCTTCCATCCATTCGGACGGTCCTCTCCTCCTCCCTCGGACCGGACGGACAAGCGGCGGCCCCCTCCTCCTCCCTCGGGGTCGCCGCGCAAGTTTCCGGGGTTTCGGCCCCGACCAGCGTGCGATGGCCCTTCCTCCTCCCTCGGGGTCGCCGCACAAGTTTCCGGGGTTTCGGCCCCGACCAGCGTGCGATGGCCCTTCCTCCTCCCTCGGGCCATTGTATCCAGCGGCGGTCCCCTCCTCCTCCCTCGGGATCGCCGCGCAAGTTTCCGGGGTTTCGGCCCCGACCGGCGTGCGACGGCCCTTCCTCCTCCCTCGGGCCGACGGCACCTGCGGCGCTCCCTCTCCTCCTCCCTCGGGAGCGCCGCACCCTCCCTTCCTCTTGCACCTCCAGGCTTGCCGTGCATCTTCGCCCGGAACCGAAGCAAGCCGGGACGGACCCATGCGCGCATCGCTGATTTCGGCCGCCTTTGTGGCCGCCATGGTGGGCTTCGGCAGCACCGTGGCGCTGGTGCTGGCGGCGGCCCATGCCCTGGGCGCGACGCCGGGGCAGACGGCAAGCTGGGTCCTCGCCATCTCGGTCGCGAAGGGCATCGGGAGCCTCGGGCTGAGCTGGCGGCACCGCATGCCGGTGGTGCTGGCCTGGTCCACACCCGGCGCAGCTCTGATCGCGGCCAGCGAAGGTGTGACCATGCCCGAGGCGGTGGGGGCCTTCCTTCTGGCGGCGGCGCTGATCGCCCTGACCGGGGCGGTCAAGCCGCTTGGCACGCTGGTGGCGCGCATCCCTGACGGGATTGCCGCGGGGATGCTGGCCGGGGTGCTGTTGCCCTTCTGTCTGAAGGGGGCGCTGGCGGTGAAGAACCTGCCGGGGGTGGTGCTGCCGATGGTGGCAGTCTTTGCGCTGGTGCGACTTCGCTCGCCCGCCCTGGCGGTGCTGGCAGCTTTGGCCACGGGGCTGGCGCTTGGCTTCGGGCTGGGGCTGGCGCATCTGCCCGCGACCGGGCTGGTGCTGCCGCGCCCCGAGTTCATTGCGCCAGAGCTGCGGTGGGACGTGCTGGTCGGGCTTGGGTTGCCGCTTTACCTTGTCACCATGGCCTCGCAGAACCTGCCGGGCTTTGCGGTGATGCGGGCGGCGGGCTATGAGCCTCCGGTGCGGTCGGCGCTGGCGGTCACCGGCGGGCTGTCAGGGCTGTCGGCGCTGTTCGGGGCGCATCCGATCAACATGGCGGCGATCACCGCGGCGATCTGCATGGGACCGGACGTCCATCCCGACCCGAAAGAGCGCTGGCGGGTGGGCGTGATCTATGGGGTCTTCTGGATCGGCCTGGGGCTGGTGTCGCCCCTGGTGATCGCGGTCTTGCAGGCGCTGCCGCCAGAGCTGCTGGCGGCCATCGTGGGCCTGGCCCTGCTGTCGCCGCTGACCGGGGCGCTGGCGGGTGCCTTCACGCCGGAGCCGACGCGCTTTGCCGCGGCGATGACGCTGGCGGTCACGGCTTCGGGCGTGGCGGCCTTCGGGGTGGGCGCAGCCTTCTGGGGTTTGGTGGCCGGGCTGGCCTTGCAGGGGCTGGAGCGGTTCAGGCGGTTCTGAGGGTCCGAAGAAGTTTGCCCTAGAACGGCACGTCGTCAGCCTGTTCGGCCGGCACGATGAACTGGGCCACGACCTTCTTCGACCCGGCCTTGTCAAACGCGATGTCGAGTTTGTCGCCCTCGATCCCCGTCACCCGGCCATAGCCGAACTTCTGGTGGAACACGCGGTCGCCGACCGTGTAGGCCGAGGTGGCGGTGATGTCGATGATCGTGCCACGCGCCTCGCGCGGCTGGCTGACCGGGCGCGCGCTGCTGCGGTCTTGCAGGCGGCGCCAGCCGGGGGAGTTGTAGACATCGGCCTTGGCGACGCGGTCTTCGAGCGATGAGCCGAAACTTGTGCCGGCGAAGGGCGCCGCCGCGCCGTAGCCGCCGCCGTAAAGGCCGGGGGGCGTGAGAACCTCGACATGCGCCGCCGGCAGTTCGTCGATGAAGCGGCTGGGAAGCTGGCTTTGCCACTGGCCATAGACGCGGCGGTTTGCGGCAAAGGAGATGGTGCAGAGCACCTCGGCCCGGGTGATGCCGACATAGGCCAGGCGACGTTCTTCCTCGAGCCCCTTGAGGCCCGATTCGTCCATGCTGCGCTGGCTGGGAAACAGGCCGTCTTCCCAGCCGGGCAGGAAGACCACCGGAAACTCCAGCCCCTTGGCGGCGTGGAGCGTCATGATCGAGACCTTGTCCGTCGCCTCTTCGGTGTCGTTGTCCATGATGAGGGCAACGTGTTCGAGGAAGCCTTGAAGATTCTCGAACTGCTCCAGCGCCTTGACCAGTTCCTTCAGGTTATCCAGCCGTCCTGGCGCCTCGGGCGTCTTGTCGGCCTGCCACATCGCCGTGTAGCCGGATTCGTCGAGGATCTTCTCGGCCAGTTCGACGTGGTTGGCTTCGAGGTTCAGCGTGGTCTCGTGCCAGCGGTCCACGCCTTCGACGAAGGCGCGAAGCTGGCCGCCGCCCTTGCCGCCGACCAGGCCGCGCGCGACCATTTCACGCGCGCCTTCCAGAAGCGACACGCCGGCCGCCCGGGAAAAGCGCTGGATGTCGCCCTGCGCCTTTTCGCCAAGGCCGCGCTTGGGCAGGTTCACCACACGCTCGAACGCCAGATCGTCGTCGGGCGAGACGGCGAGGCGGAAATAGGCCATCGCGTCGCGGATTTCCTGCCGTTCATAGAAGCGCGGGCCGCCGATGACGCGGTAGGGCAGGCCGATGGTCAGGAAGCGGTCTTCGAAGGCGCGCATCTGGTGGGAGGCGCGCACGAGGATCGCCATGTCGTCCAGCCGGAATCGACCGACCGCCCTGCCCCGCTGAAGGCTCTCGATCTCTTCCCCGATCCAGCGGGCTTCCTCCTCGCCGTCCCAATGGCCGATGAGGCGGAGTTTCTCGCCCTCCTGCTCTTCCGTCCACAGCGTCTTGCCCAGTCGCCCGGCATTCACCGCGATCACGCCCGAGGCGGCGGCGAGGATATGGGGGGTGGAGCGGTAGTTCTGTTCCAGCCGGATGACCTTGGCGCCGGGAAAATCCTTCTCGAACCGAAGGATGTTGCCAACCTCGGCGCCGCGCCAGCCGTAGATCGACTGGTCGTCGTCGCCGACGCAGCAGATGTTGTGATGCGCCTGGGCCAGAAGCCGCAGCCAGAGATACTGGGCGATGTTGGTATCCTGGTATTCATCGACCAGGATGTAGCGGAACCAGCGCTGGTACTGGGCCAGCACATCGGGATGGTTCTGGAAGATGGTGACGCAGTGCAGGAGCAGGTCGCCGAAATCGACGGCGTTGAGCGTCTTCAGCCGGTCCTGGTATTGTTCATACAGTTCGGTTCCCTTGCCGGCGTAGGAGTGGGCCTCGGTCGAGGGGACCTTCTGCGGGGTAAGCGCGCGGTTCTTCCAGCCATCGATCATGCCGGCCAGCATCCGGGCGGGCCAGCGCTTGTCGTCGATGTTCGAGGCCGCGACGAGCTGCTTCAGCAGGCGCAACTGGTCGTCGGTGTCGAGGATGGTGAAGTTCGACCGCAGGCCCACCAGTTCGGCATGGCGGCGCAGGATCTTCACGGAAAGCGAATGGAAGGTGCCCATCCAGGGCATCCCCTCGGCCACTTCGCCCAACAGACGCCCGACGCGGTCCTTCATCTCGCGCGCGGCCTTGTTGGTGAAGGTGACGGAGAGGATCTCGTTCGGGCGCGCCTTTCCCATGCGCAACAGATGCGCGATGCGGGCGGTCAGCGCCTTGGTCTTGCCGGTGCCGGCGCCCGCGAGCATCAGCACCGGGCCATCCAGCGCCTCGACCGCGGCGCGCTGTGCGGGGTTCAGGTCATCCAGCCAGGGCGCGGGGCCCGTGGCGCCCATCAGGGCGCGCTGGCTGAGCGTGAGGCCGGAAGGATTGGAGGGCGCGTCGGTCATGACGCGAGCTTATCGCGATTGCGCGGCGGGGGAAAGATTTGTTCCTTTATTGTTCCGCACTCTCGCCAGCCCAATCTGGTCGGTGGTCAGACCTTGCCGCGGTCGGCGGCCTGCCCTGCCGGATAGAGCTGCCGGATTCCCTCGTTGTAGCGGGCGAAGAGGCGCGAAAATGCGAGGATGTCTTCGGCCGGCCAGTCGCGGAACAGGCGGATCGTGCGGTCCCATTTGGCGGCGAGGAAGCGGTCAAGCAGACGGCGACCGGTCTCTGTCGGCTCCAGCACCGACCGGCGGCCGTCCTGTTGGCTGACCGCCCGGCGCAGGAGGCCGCGGTCCACCAGATCTGACGCGATGCGGCTGGCGCGGGAGGCATCCACCAAGAGATCTTCGGCCAGAAGGCCGACCGTCACCTCTTGCGGCGCGGCGCGGCCAAAGCCGGAGGCGATGCGGATGACCGAGGCCAACGTGTGGAATTGGGCCGCTTCGAGCCCCGAGCCGAGTTCGTCGATCAGGGCCTGGGGGATGTCGCCTTTGCGGACTCGGCGGATGTACTGGTAGTTCTCGGCCTCGAAGAGGGCCAGGGCGGCCACGACCTCGGAGGTGAAGCCCGCCTCGGAAAGGGCGGCCACAAGGTTGCGGGTGTGGGTCGAGGGGTCGGGTTGGGTCATGGCAGGGACATGCCGCAATCCCGTGCACAAGTCAATCTGATGCCATTAGCATTTATGTGCGGTTGACATGTAATTTTCCCGGGACTATCAGGACGGCCTTCCCGACCGTTCTTGAGGCCACCATGTCCGAGTCGCCGTCTTCCCCGCATGTTCCCGGTGTTCCGGCGCAGGCCCCGCGCGGCTCGGTGCGCATGGTCGTGTTCTCGATCGGGCTGTTGCTGCTTCTGGCCTCATTGGATCAGACCATCGTATCCACTGCCCTGCCGACCATTGTGTCGGACCTGGGCGGGCTGGATCACCTGTCCTGGGTGGTGACGGCCTATATCCTGGCCTCGACCGTGGTGGCGCCGCTTTATGGCAAGCTGGGCGACCTTTATGGCCGGCGGAACATGGTCTTCCTGTCGGTCGGGCTGTTCCTGATCGGGTCCACATTGTGCGGGCTGGCGGATTCGATGACCTTCCTCATCGCGGCGCGGGCGTTGCAGGGGCTGGGCGGGGGCGGCCTGTTCGTGCTGGCACTTGCGGTGGTCGGTGACGTGATTGCGCCGCGCGACCGCGGCAAGGTGCAAGGTGTGTTCGCTGCCGTATTCTCGCTGTCGTCGGTGGCCGGGCCCCTGCTTGGCGGATGGTTTGTCGAGGTGGCCAGCTGGCACTGGATCTTCTACATCAACATTCCCGTGGGCCTGATCGCCGCTGCGGGCTTTGCCACCGGCTTTGCGCCGACGGGCCGCCGGGTCAGCCACAGCATCGACTGGGCGGGGGCGGCCACGCTTTCGATCGCGCTGGCCTCGCTGACCCTGGTGACCAGCCTTGGCGGCCATACGATTCCCTGGACTTCGCCCGTGGCGCTGGCCTTGATTGCGGCGACCCTGGTCGCAGGCGGGCTGTTCTTCGTGATCGAGTCGCGGGCGGCCGAGCCGATCCTGCCGCCGTCGCTGTTGCGGCAGAATGTCTTTGTGATGACCTCGATCATCGGCTTCATCACTGGCGCGGCCATGTTCGGCGCGATCACCTTTCTGCCGCTTTACCTTCAGATCGCTCTGGGCATGTCGCCCACCGTGTCGGGGCTGATGCTGGTGCCCATGACCGCCGGGATCCTGCTGACTTCGACGGCGGCAGGCCGCTACATGGGGCGCACCGGCAAGTATCGGACGCTGCCGATGATCGGCACGGCACTGATGGCGGCCGGCGCCCTGCAACTTACGCTTCTGGGCGAAGCGACCGGCACGGTACAGTTCGGCCTGGCGATACTGGTCCTTGGGGCGGGCATGGGCTGCATCTTCCCGGTGGTTACGACCGCCGTGCAGAACTCGGTCCCGCGCGAGATGCTGGGCACGGCGACGGCGGCGGGCGTGATGTTCCGCCAGATCGGCGGGTCGCTGGCCGTGGCCGTGTTTGGGGCCTTGTTCACGGCCGGGGTTGCCGCAGAGTTGGGCGAGGCCGGCTTCGCGGGCGGGCTGGACATCGGGCCGGCCATGGCAGCGGCATTGCCCGCCGATCAGAAGGCAGAACTGGCCGGCGCCATCGTGACGGCTATTCACCCGATCTACTGGATCGTGGCGGTGCTGGCGGCGATCGGCTTCATCGTGTCCTTCTGGCTGGAAGAAGTGCCGCTGACCGGACGGATGGTTCCGCGGGGCGAGTGAGCCCCGCGGCCCCTTCGGCCTGGCGTGTGTCCAAGGGTTTTCGCGGAGGTGCCACGAAGGTGCCGCGAACGGCCACGATGCCGCCCGGATGAGGGTGCAGAAGGGACCTGCAATCGCGGGAAACCCACCTTGACCATCGAGCCCTTTCTTCTGATCAGCTTCCTGTCCGGCGCCGCAATTGCCGCGGTCCTGGCCTATCGGCTCTCGCGCGGACGGCCTGCCGTGGCCGGGGGCCCCGAGGGCCGCACCGCGCCCGACCCCTGGCGTTCCGGCGCCGTCGCGCCGCTGGCGGGCGGGCTTGGCACGGCGATCCTGCTGTCAGGCGGCGGGCTCCTCTGGTTGCTCGTCGGCCTTGGTTTTCTGGCGCTGATGGCGGTGGCCCTGATTGCACTGAGCCCGTCCTATGATGTGCTCTGGACGACCGACGGGCTGGAGGGTCCTTCCGCACTCTTGGTTCCGCCCTTCGGGCCGAAGCGGGATTTCCTGCTGTGGCGTGACCTGAAGCGCATCGGGAAGGACCGCTGGGGCAACCGCTTTGTCGAGGATGCCGAAGGCCACCGCGTCTGCTGGAACTGGCTTTACATCGGTGACGGTCACCTCCTGGCGCGGCTGGAGACGGTGCGTCCCGACCTCTTCGACGAGGACGACATCGCCATGGACTCGGCGGCCTGAGGGCTCACCGGACCCGAACGCCCAAAAATTGCGCAGTCTGGGAACGACTGCCTGTTTCTGCCTCAGCCAGCGCCGGAATCGCGGCAATGCGCCCTTGCGCCGCACCGCAGCAAGCATAGAGTGACGCTGATTGCGCTATCGCCTGGGGGACGGCCGAATGCCCGAATTCAAGAAGATTCTCGTCGCCAACCGCGGCGAGATTGCCATCCGCGTGATGCGGGCCGCGAACGAAATGGGCAAGAAGACGGTTGCCGTCTACGCCGAGGAGGACAAGCTCAGCCTCCACCGGTTCAAGGCCGACGAAGCCTACAAGATCGGCGAGGGCCTTTCGCCCGTGGGCGCCTATCTGTCGATCCCCGAGATCATCCGGGTGGCCAAGATGTCGGGCGCGGATGCCATCCACCCCGGCTATGGCCTGCTTTCGGAGAACCCCGATTTCGTCGATGCCTGCGACCAGGCGGGCATTACCTTCATCGGCCCGCGCGCCGAGACCATGCGCGCGCTTGGCGACAAGGCATCGGCCCGCAAGGTTGCCGTGGCCGCCGGTGTGCCGGTCATTCCGGCGACGGAAGTGCTGGGCGAGGACTTTGACGCGATCAAGAAGGAAGCCAAGGAGATCGGCTATCCGCTGATGCTGAAGGCCTCCTGGGGCGGTGGCGGACGCGGCATGCGCCCGATCCTGAACGAGGAAGAGCTGGAAGCGAAGGTACGCGAGGGCCGGCGCGAGGCCGAAGCCGCCTTTGGCAACGGCGAGGGCTATCTGGAAAAGATGATCCTGCGCGCCCGCCACGTCGAGGTGCAGATTCTCGGCGACAAGCAGGGCAACTGCTGGCACCTTTGGGAACGCGACTGCACAGTGCAGCGACGCAACCAGAAGGTCGTGGAGCGCGCCCCGGCGCCCTATCTGACCCAGGAACAGCGCGAAGACGTCTGCGAGATGGCCAAGCGCATCTGCTCGCACGTCAACTACGAATGCGCGGGCACCGTCGAGTTCCTGATGGATATGGACTCGGGGCGGTTCTACTTCATCGAGGTGAACCCCCGCGTTCAGGTCGAACACACGGTGACTGAAGAGGTTACCGGCATCGACATCGTGCAGGCGCAGATTCTGATCGAGGAAGGCAAGTCGCTGGCCGAGGCGACCGGTTTGCCGAGCCAGGCCGACGTAAAGCTGAACGGCCACGCCCTGCAATGCCGGGTGACGACCGAGGACCCGCTGAACAACTTCATCCCCGATTATGGCCGCCTGACCGCCTATCGCAGCGCGACAGGCAACGGCATCCGGCTGGATGGCGGCACGGCTTATGCGGGGGGGGTCATCACCCGGTACTATGACTCGCTGCTGGTGAAGGTCACGGCCCATGCCCAGACGCCAGAGAAGGCCATCGCCCGGATGGACCGGGCGCTGCGCGAGTTCCGCATCCGTGGCGTGGCGACGAACATCGAATTCGTCATCAACCTGCTGAAGCACCCCACTTTCCTGGACTACAGCTACACCACGAAATTCATCGACACGACGCCGGGTCTGTTCGCCTTCAAGAAGCGCCGCGACCGGGCGACCAAGATCCTGACCTATATCGCCGACATCACGGTGAACGGGCACCCCGAGACCTCGGGCCGGCCGAAGCCGCCGGCTGAGGCCAAGGCGCCGAAGCCGCCGGCGCTGAAGGCAGAACCGTCCTATGGCACGCGCAACCTGCTGGAGCAGAAGGGCCCGCAGGCCGTGGCCGACTGGATGAAGGCCCAGACCAAGGTGCTGCTCACCGACACCACCATGCGCGACGGCCACCAGTCGCTGCTGGCCACGCGGATGCGGTCGATCGACATGATCAAGGTCGCCCCGGCCTATGCGGCGAACCTGCCGCAGCTGTTCTCGGTCGAATGCTGGGGCGGCGCTACCTTCGACGTGGCCTACCGCTTCCTGCAGGAATGCCCCTGGCAGCGCTTGCGCGACCTGCGCGCCGCGATGCCGAACCTGATGACGCAGATGCTGCTGCGGGCGTCGAACGGTGTGGGCTACACCAACTACCCCGATAACGTGGTCCAGGCTTTCGTGAAGCAGGCCGCCGAGACCGGAGTGGACGTGTTCCGCGTGTTCGACAGCCTGAACTGGGTCGAGAACATGCGTGTCGCGATGGATGCGGTGATCGAGGCGAACAAGATCTGCGAAGGCACGATCTGCTACACCGGCGACCTGCTGGATCCGAAGCGGTCGAAGTACAACCTGAAGTACTACGTGGACCGCGCCAAGGAACTGAAATCAGCCGGCGCGCATGTGCTGGGGCTGAAGGACATGGCGGGGCTGTTGAAGCCCGCCGCCGCACGCCAACTGATCCGCGCGCTGAAGCAGGAGGTGGGCCTGCCCATCCACTTCCATACCCATGACACCAGCGGCGCAGCGGCGGCCACCATCCTTGCCGCCTGCGATGCCGGGGTGGATGCCGTGGACGCCGCGATGGACGCCTTCTCGGGCGGGACCTCGCAGCCCTGCCTGGGTTCCATCGTCGAGGCGCTGCGCAACACCGAGCGCGACACCGGGCTGGACATCGGCGCGATCCGCCAGATCTCGGACTATTGGGAGGGTGTGCGCAAGCAGTACGCCGCCTTCGAAAGCGGCCTGCAGGCTCCGGCTTCGGAGGTTTACCTGCACGAGATGCCCGGAGGCCAGTTCACGAACCTCAAGGCGCAGGCACGGTCGCTTGGGCTGGAAGAGCGCTGGCACGAGGTGGCGCAGGCCTATGCCGATGCCAACCAGATGTTCGGCGACATCGTGAAGGTCACGCCGTCGTCCAAGGTGGTAGGCGACATGGCGCTGATGATGGTCGCGCAGGGCCTGACGCGCACCCAGGTCGAGGACCCGTCCGTAGAGGTGGCCTTCCCCGAGTCGGTCGTGGACATGCTGAAGGGCAACCTTGGCCAGCCCCATGGCGGCTGGCCGAACGGGATTCTGAAGAAAGTGTTGAAGGGCGAGAAGCCCCTGACCGAGCGCCCCGGCAAGACCCTTCCGCCAGTGGATCTGGAAGCTGTCCGCGCGAAGGTGTCGACAGAGCTTAACGGCCTGACCATCGATGACGAGGACCTAAACGGATATCTCATGTATCCCAAGGTTTTCCTCGACTACATGGGGCGCCACCGCGCCTATGGACCGGTGCGGGTGCTGCCGACTCGGACCTTCTTCTACGGCATGCAACCGGGCGAAGAGATCACCGCCGAGATTGACCCCGGCAAGACGCTGGAGATCCGCCTTCAGGCGGTGGGCGAAACCACCGACGATGGCGAGGTGAAGGTCTTCTTCGAACTGAACGGCCAGCCCCGCGTGATCCGCGTGCCGAACCGCGCGATCAAGGCCAAGACCGCCGCGCGCCCCAAAGCGGCCGAGGGCAATCCCGCCCATATCGGCGCGCCGATGCCGGGATCGATTGCCTCGGTTGGCGTCACCGTGGGCCAGAAGGTGCGGGCGGGCGACCTGCTTCTCACCATCGAGGCGATGAAGATGGAGACCGGACTTCATTCCGACCGCGAGGGCACGGTGAAGGCGCTGCATGTGCATCCCGGTAGCCAGATCGAGGCGAAGGATCTGCTCGTCGAACTGGAATGAAAGCACGCGGGACGCGCAGATTACCCCTTGCACCCCCCCGCGCCATCCCTTAGATCACCGCCATCCGATGCGCGGGCGTAGCTCAGGGGTAGAGCATAACCTTGCCAAGGTTAGGGTCGTGAGTTCGAATCTCATCGCCCGCTCCATCGGAAAAGCGAGAGGCCGCCCTTCGGGGCGGCCTTTGCCATTTAGGGGTCTGGATTGCCCAGTCGATGCCGGTCGCAGAAAGCCGCTTGCCACCGGCGCGCAGGTTCGGTAGTCAGCCCCCCACGGAGTGCGGGCGTAGCTCAGGGGTAGAGCATAACCTTGCCAAGGTTAGGGTCGTGAGTTCGAATCTCATCGCCCGCTCCAACAATCAAGATCAGGCGCGAACGACAGGCGGCGGCGGTGCGGTGCGGGCTGCGCCATGCGAGTTTCGTCAACGGATGCAGAGCTTTACAGAGGCTCTAGCGTGAGTTGGACCTGATCCTTCAGCCGCTTGCCCAGCGCGAGGAAGAGAGTGCGGTTCAGGTCATCGAGGCGGTGATCAGCCGTTTCAAACCGGATGACCGTGCGGAAATAGATCAAGCTGTAATCGACCGGCTCGCCGCGCAGGATCGCGGCCAGCACTTCGGGAGGGCCGTGCCGGAGACCCTGGCTGTCCACGCGCACCAGCGCGCCGCCCGTTTCCCTGATGACGTAGCGAGCATGGATTCGGGTCAGGCCATCCGCCCGGACCCGTTGTTCGTCCGAACCGCCGGGCAGGATGATGCCTGAAAGGGTCGGGCCCGTGACCGTGCCACCGAGGATCGGCACGATCCGCGCCTCGCCGAAACCGTCATTGCCCAGAAAGACTGGCGTGCCGACCTCGACCCGGAATTCCGCGAAGATGCTCATGCGGCAGAGGTCTCCCTGGGCCCGAGGATCGGCGGTTGGGCGTTCAGCGTCTCGATCGAGAAGCCGGACAGGCGTTTGTAGTGTTCGGCATGGGCGGCAAGGTCCGCGTGCGGGATCACGTTTTCGATGTCGTCAAAAACCCCGCCGCAGCGGTCTTCCACCATCTGCATTACCGCATCGGGCCCCTTGCCGCGGTTGGCCCGCAAGATGCCTTCGGCCCGCGGGCGCATCTCGGCCTCGTAAGCCAGAAGCGCCGACCGCGTTACCCCATGGTCACGGAAGGCAGCCCCGAGCTTGCGGGCATCGATGATCGCCTGTGTCGCGCCATTCGATCCGACAGGATAGGTGGCGTGGGCCGCATCGCCCATCAAGGTCACGCAGCCCCGGGTCCAGGATGGCAGAGGTTCGCGGTCCACCATCGGGTATTCGTAGACAAGCCCCGATGCCCGGATCAGGCCGGGGCAATCGACCCAGCCGAAATCCCAGCTTTCGAAGGCCGGCAGGAAATCGGCCTTGTCCGCCGGACGGTTCCAGTCGCCCTTGGACAGCGCGCGCGCCGGGTCCACACGCAGCTCGGCGATCCAGTTGATGGTCGCCATGCCCGTAACCGGGTCCTCCGGCGTCATGGGATAGGCCACGAAGCGCTGGCTGTCGTGACCGGCCAGGAACATGGCATTGCCACCCAGGAAGTGCCGGCCGGGGCTGGTTCCGCGCCACATGATCGCGCCGTTCCAGATCGGCTCGCCCTCGTCAGGCACCATCTGGCGGCGGACTGCGGAATGGATGCCATCTGCCGCAAGAGCGACGCTGCCCTCGACCCGGCGTCCATCGGCAAGGATCAGGACGGCGCCGCGGTCCGTTGTCTGGAACCCGGTGACACCCGCGCCCGTCACGACGGCGTCGTCGCCGGCGCGGCGGCGCAGTTCCTCGAGGAGCAGCATCTGCAGCTTGCCACGGTGAAGCGAAAACTGGGGCCAGGCGTAGCCCGCGGCAAGACCCCGCGGCTCGACCCAGATCGGCAGCCCGGTCTTGGTATAGAAACCGTATTGCCGCGTACGTATACCGATCTCGTCGAGGCGGCCTTCAAGACCGAGATCCATGAGTTCGCGCACGGCATTGGGTTGCAGGTTGATGCCGAGGCCCAGGGGCCTTGGTTCGGCCACCCGCTCGAACACGCGGAACGGCAGGCGAAGCTGGTGAAGCGTCAGCCCCATAACCAACCCCGCGATGCCTCCGCCTGCGATGAGAACCGTCATGCCGTCTCCTGCAGTCCGACCTCGCAGACCGATACCAGAACGCCGCCCGGCATGTCCTCGACCGTGCCGATGAACACGCTGCGGTTCAGCCAGTCGTGGGGGCCGTCCGGAGCGGTAAAGACCGGGCGGGTCACAAGGTAGGATCGTTTGCGCGGGCTGAAGGACGGGTCCTCGTACAGCCCGGCATTGTGCACGATGATGAGCGTGCCATCATCCGCCCGGATGCGGTACAGAGCGTCGATCACCGCCACACCATCCCGCCGGAGATGGGGGATATCGGCGCCCGAGCCGATCACTTCGCCGGCGAGTCCGCGCCCCATGAACCGCCCACCGGTTATGGGGTAGTTCAGGCGGTCGCCGTCATGGCCTGGCCCGACGATTTCGCTTGGGCCCAGGGTCACGGCAAGACGCATGGCAAGGCTCAGGCCGAACCGACCGGCATCGTCGGGCTTTCCCAGAAGGTCATCATGCGTGGCCACGCTGTTTCCCAAGATTGCTTCGTTGCCGTGCCGCGGTGATGTGGGCCGTCAGGAAAACGCCGCGACGCGCAGGACATGGCAGCGCCGTCAGGGTGCCGGGCTGGCTGCAAGGGCCTGAAGCCGCCCAAGCGCGTCGCCGAAACCCGAAAGCGAAACAGGCAATGTGATGGTGCCGGTCGGATTGTCGGAAGGCCAGATGCTGACCACCAGCGAAGTGCCGGCGCGCAGTTCGGCAGCGAGCGGTTCGTCCAGCGGCAGGGTGGCGATGCAGCCCACCTGAAGGCAGGTCCGGAAGGCAAGGTCGCGGACCGGCCCACCATCCACGGACAGGTCCAGCCCTTGCGCGAGATCCACCCCGAACGGCCCGATGATCGAGGCGACCGGCGCGGCCCCTTCCCGCCCAGGTTCCACCACGAAGCGCATCACCACCGCGTTTGTCGCTTTGTCCGTCACGGCCTGCTGCATCGAACAAGTCTCGGTCGTCGCCCCTGCCGGTGCGCCACAGGTAACGGTCCAGTCCCTGTACTGCTCTTCAACACGGTCCGGACGGACCTCGGCCACTGAGTAACCGGCGGAGGAAACGAGAGCAGCCAGGATCAACCATCGCGCACGCGGAAACGTCAAAAAATGCAGGCGGGCCAAAACGTTCCTCACTGGCTGATTGACACCGCGCATCTCATGCGGAAGTCTTCGTCCGTCGATTTAAGGGGAAAGCGCGTTGGCGATCAATTTGATTGTTGTGCGGGGTTTCCGCGGTACGGCAGAGCTTCCGGCGACTTTCGTGAGGCGTGCCCTTCTTGGCACCAGTCTTGCAGCGATCTGCACGTCGCCCGCTCTCGCGGACGGATGCGTCACTTCGGGCAATACGGTGACCTGTACCGGCAACCCTGCGTTGCCGATCGTTGTCGAGAACATCCCCTACCTGACGATCCAGTCGCTGACGAACGACCTGGCGCCACCGTCCGGCACCTCGGTGGTCAGTGCCACCGTGACATCCGACATCGGCAACGATGCCGGCTCTGTTTCGGTCACGTTCGCGGACGCCGGTGCCGGATGGTCCACGACGGATGCGTTCGGACTCTCGATCAACAGCACCGGGGGAACCGGCATCAATGCTGGGTCGGGGCCTGACCAGGCCTCGGGCGGACCCGGCGGTTCTGGCGGCGCAACCAGCTTGAACATAACCGCCGGGACCATTGCTGCGTCGGGCGCGAACGCGACGGCGATTTCGCTCTACGCGTCCGGCGGACAGGGCGGGTCTGCCAACATGCAGCCGGTTACCCCGGACAACAACAATGTCACAGGCGGCTCGGCCGGCCAGGGCGGCGGCTTCGGCAACCTAGTGCCTGCGTCCACGGTCTCTGTGACCGCATCAAGCATGGTCCTTTCGGACAATGCTGCAGGAATCGTTGCGACCGTGATCGGCGGCAACGGCGGCCAGCTGGATCAGAACAACGAGACGATCGGTCAGAACAACGTCACCGGCAGTGCCGGCGGCGCCGGGGGCGATGGCGGGCAGATTGCCGGCTGGCTGCAATTGAGCGAGGTCACGCTGAGCCAGGCGGGAACCGGGGCCGTCGTGCTGACCTCGCAGGGGGGCAGCGGCAGCGACGGCGGAGCCGCCGTTTCGTCGGTGGGGCTTGGCCAGGAGAAGGGCACCGGGGGCGCAGGCGGGGCCGGCGGAGCGGGCGCTTTCGTCGGCCTGCTGGGCAGCATTTCAGTTTCGGGCTCGGCAGCCTCGGGGTTCACGGCGGTACTTGCGCAGTCGATCGGCGGCAACGGCGGCAGCGGCGGCCTGGTGTCTGGTGGCAGCGGCTCGTCGGGCGGCGCGGGCGGTGCGGGAGGTACGGGCGGCGCGGTGACTGTCGGAAGCAACGAAGCCTCCGGCGACTTCGTGATGACTGCCTCTCTCTCCGGGAACGGGGTGCGCGGCTTCATGGCGCGCAGCTATGGTGGGGCGGGCGGCGATGGGGGCGCGACCCAGAACAGCTTTGGCATCAAGGGTCAGGGTGGCGCGGCCGCAGGCGGCGGTGACGCTTCCGAGATCACGGCCTGGGTTACGGCAACCATCGCGACCTCTGGAAATTCCTCGGATGCCATGGTGTTCCAATCGGTCGGCGGCTTCGCGGGAAGCGGAACGGCCGAATCCTACGGAGCCGGGGAACAAAGCCATGGCGATGGAGGTGGGATCGGCGCCGAGGTCACGCTTGTGGCGGCAGAGAACGGCATCGGCATTTCCACGAACGGGAACTCGTCGGATGCCATAACCGCCCAGTCGGTCGGCGGTGGCGGCGGCAAGGCGTTTCAGAACCTGGGGCTGAGCGGGTTGGGCGGAGCGAACCTTGCCGGCGGCAGCGGCGGGGCGATGGAACTGACTGTCAGCGGCGCAGGAATTGCCACCTTTGGCAGCTTTTCACGCGCGATCTTTGCCAGCAGCGTGGGCGGCGGAGGTGGCAGCGGCGGGCCCAACACCGGCATTTCGACGATTGGCGCGGCAGGCGGCACCGGCGGCAACGGCCAGTCGGTCACGGTTTACGGGCTCTCTGATATCGCCACATCGGGCGGGCAGTCGGACGGCATCCTTGCCAGCAGCATCGGCGGCGGTGGCGGGTCAGCATCCTCTGCCGTGGGGCTCTTCTCCATCGGGGGGAAGACCGGCGGTGGTGGCGGGGACGGCGGTGCCGTTGCGGTGACCTATGGAGGGGCCATCACGACCGGCGGCGGCGATGCCGATGGCATCCATGCCTTGTCGGTCGGCGGCGGGGGCGGTGATGGCGCCAACGCAGTCGCCGCAGGAGTGATCTACGAGAATGCGGTGGGGGGCACGGGCGGAAAGGGCGGCACCGGCAGCACAGTCAGCGTTGTGCAGCTAGCCGGCGAAAGCGACCTGATCCGCACCACGGGCGACCGGTCGCGCGGGATCATTGCCCAATCAATTGGCGGCGGCGGCGGCTCGGGCGGCAGTGCGGCCACGGGCGGAATTCTGACAGGCTTCAGCCACACAGTCGGCGGAACGGCCGGCACCGGGGGCAGTGCGGATGACGTCAACGTCAGCATTGCGGGCGGCATCTCTACGATGGGCGCCCATTCGGACGGCATCCTGGCCCAGTCCATCGGCGGCGGGGGCGGGAACGCTTCGAGCGTGGTGACGGCCGGTATGCCGGGCGGCATCAGCGTGTCGGCCACCATCGGGGGCTGGGGCGGAAACGGCGGCAGCGCAGGCGGGGTCAGCGTTTCCGCAGGCGGGGCCATCGCAACGGGCGGCGCCCATGCCTCAGCCATCGCCGCACTGGCCACGGGCGGCGGTGGCGGCCATTCCGGTACGCTCGTTTCGGCCACCGGAGTAGACCTCGCAGCGGTGAATGTGAGCATCGGCGGACGGGGCGGGAAAGGCGGAAATGTCGATGGCCCCGTGACC
>Ga0209368_1000611_pt1 | contig 26341 bp, 25 predicted proteins | sample EBPBio242008_DNA_FD_185862 | JGI IMG/M metagenome (GOLD analysis project Ga0209368, IMG submission 185862) | Wastewater treatment Type I Accumulibacter community from EBPR Bioreactor in Madison, WI, USA - Reactor 1_4/24/2008_ DNA (SPAdes)... | ecosystem: Engineered > Bioreactor > EBPR >...
TCCTGCGCGAAGAACCCATGGCGCGGCACGGGCTAAGCGAGATCATCCCCGGCGACGACGTGCAGTCCGACGAGGGGCTCAAGGGTTACATCCGCCAGAACGCCCGCACCGTGTATCATCCGGTGGGAACCTGCGCGATGGGCCGGGGCCCGGCGGCGGTGGTGGACGAGCGGCTGCGCGTGCACGGCATCGCCGGGCTGCGGGTCGTCGACGCCTCGATCATGCCCACCATCGTCAGCGGCAACACCAACGCCCCCGCAATCATGATCGCCGAGAAGGGAGCAGACATGATCCTGGCCGACCGATTGTCGGCCTGAACCTGAGCGGCCCGGACCAGGGCCGAAGACAGTGACAAGGCCGGCAAACGGCCGACCACCCGAACAACAGACGACCAATGGAGGAGGATGAAATGAGACTTGGAAAGGGAGCCCTGGCGCTGATCGTGCTGGCGCTGACCGGCATGGCCGGCGCCGCCTCGGCCGCGCCCAACTGCGGCATGAACACCGGACAGCCCGCCACCGGCGAGCCGATCGTCGTGGGCGGCATCTTCTCGAACGGCGCGCCCGGCGACTGGTCGTCCTCGACCGACTCGGCGGCGGCCTATTTCGCCTGCGTCAACGCCAACGGCGGCATCAACGGCCGTCCGGTGGACTACCGCGTGCAGGACGACCAATGGAACCCCGAAGCCGCCGCCCAGGCCGCGGCAAAGCTGGTGAACGACGACAAGGCGGTGGCGCTTGTCGGCAACGGGTCCTTCATCGAAATGGCGGTCAACGCCCAGACCTATGTCGATCAGGGCATCATGGCGATGGCTTCGGCCTGCGCCATCTCGGAATGCTTCGAAACCCCGAACCTCGTGTCCACCAACCAGGGCCCGCTGCCCTCGAACCTCGGCGCCGCGCAATACGCGCAAGAGGAACTGGGGTCCAAGAACGTCGCCTGCATCGGCCTGAACATCCCCAACAACGGCATCTGGTCCTGCCAGGCGGTCATCGACTACATGAAGTCGAAGGGCGGCGACGGCTCGATGGCGCTGTTGAACCCCGGCGCGCCCGACGTGAACTCAGCCCTTCTGGAAGCCGTGGCCTCCGGTGCCGACACCATCCTGATGAACCTGCCCGCGGGCCTGGCGCTCGCCGTGCTGAAGGCCGCCCAGGAACAGGACCTGCGCGACCAGTATGTCTGGATCGCGCCCACCCCGCTTTACGACCTCTCCGTCCCCGATGCGGTGGGCGAATACTGGCACGGCAAGGTCTACGTGAACGCCGAGCTGGCGCCGCTCAACCAGAACGGCCCGGATGCGCAGAACTGGCTGGCCGTGCTCGACGCCTATGGCAAGCCCGACGATCCGCGCGACACTTTCGGCCAGGCGGGCTACCTGTCGGCGCAGTTCTTCACCAAGGCCATGCTGGAAATGGACCCGGCCGACCTTTCCGACCGCGCCAAGGTGACCGAGGCGATCCGGGGCATCAAGGGCTACACGTCCGATCTGATGTGCGGCCCCTACTATGTGGGCGACGCCGATTTCCACATGCCGAACCATGCCGGCTACATGGTCAAGATCGTGGCGGGCGGCTTCGAGGTGGTGCGCGAGTGCTACGAATACGACAGCCCCTACTTCGACAAGATCATTGCGCTCGAAAAGGAAATGGGCCTGCGCTGAGGCCCTGACACCCTGAAACAGCACCGGCCGTGCCTCGGCCGGTGCCTTCATCTGCAAGGGATGCCGCCCGATGGGCCGGACCAGCCTTCTGAACTGGCTCTTCTTTCCCGTGCTCGTCGCGGTCGTCTTCCTGTGGCTTGGGCTGGACAAGCCCTTCAAGATCACCGGCATGTTCCTCGCCTCAGGCCTTGCCATCGGCTCGCTCTATGCGCTTGGCGGCATCGGCATGGTGGTGCTGTTCCGCGCCTCGGGCGTGCTGAACTTCTCGGCAGGCGCCGCAGGTGCGGCGGGGGCCATGACCTCGTGGCAACTGGTGGAATGGGGCGTCCCGGCCCCGGCGGCCTGGCTCGCCTGCATTGCCGTCGCGCTGATCCTGACGCTGGCCTATGGCCGGGTCATCGCCCCGATGCTTGCCTGGCGCGAGACGGTGGTGAAGGCGGTGGCGACCCTTGGCTTCGCGCTCATCATCCTGGGCCTCGTCTCCTGGATCTGGATCGACGATCCCCGCTCGCTGACCCTGCCCACCGATGCCGCCTCTGTCACGCTGATGGGGCTCAAGGTCACCGGCACTAGGCTCCTGGCCTTCGCCGCCACACTTCTCATCGCGCTTGGCATCTGGCTGTTCCTTGGCCGCACCCAGGTGGGCCTGCAGATGTGCGCCGTGGCGAACGACCGCGACCTGTCCGCGCTTCTGGGCATTCCCATCCTCAAGGTCGAAACCATCGCCTGGGGCATTGCCGGCCTGCTGGCCGGCTTCACCGGGCTCATGTTCGCCAATCTCATCCGGCTGGAACCCGTGGTCATCACCTTCATGGTCATCCCCTCGATTGCCGCCGCCCTGGCCGGGCGGCTGGAAAACCTGGCCCTCGTGCTGATCGGGGGCCTGTCGATGGGCGTGATCGAAAGCATGCTTACCCTCTCGCCCACGCTCAAGGGCGCCCGGCCCATCGCCCCCTTCGTCCTCGCCGCCCTCGTCCTGCTCTGGTACCAGCGCGGCGCGCGGCTGACCTTCGGGGGGCGGGACTGACATGCTGCGCGACCTCCTTCGCCCCACGCCTTCGGGTCTGGCCGGGCTGATCTTCGCGGCCCTGTGCTTCCTGTTCCTGCCGTCTCTCGGCGGGTCCTACTGGACCTCGGCCTTCACCTCGGCCGCCTGCTTTGCCATGGCCGCCTCTTCGTCGCCTTCATGTATGCCCGGCTTGGCATGGTCAGCCTCACCCAGGTGGGGCTCATGGGCATCGGGGGCTGGGTCACGCTCCGGCTGAACTACCTGCTGCCGCTGCCCTTCGAGGCCAACCTGATCCTCGCCAGCCTCGCCACCATGGTCTTCGGCTGGATCCTCGCCCTGCCGGCCCTGCGGATGCGCGGGCTTTACCTCGCACTCGTCACGCTGATGGCGGCGGGCGGGCTGGAAATGATCTTCGCCACCTACCAGTTCCCCAACGGGGGCGAAGGCTTCTGGGGCGTGAAGATCGGTTCCTTCGATCCGTTCCGCGGCCCGGCTCTGGCCCAGACGCCCGAAGCCTACCTGCGCTATGTCATTGTCATGGTGACCCTTGGCTTCCTCTTCATCGAGGCGCACCGGCGCCTGTTTCCCGGCCGCGCCTGGGCGCTGATCCGGCGGTCCGAGGCGGCGGCGATGGCCTCGGGAGTGAACGTCACGCTCTACAAGACCTGGGCCTTCGGCATCGCGGGCCTTCTGGCCGGGGGCGCGGGGGGGCTTCTCGCCGGCAGCCTTGGCCTCCTGGACGACGGCACCTTCCGGTCATCGGAATCCATCATGCTCTTTGCGCTGGCCGTGGTGGGGGGCGCGCAATACTGGCTGGGGGCGGTGATCGCGGCCTTCCTGTTCCGCATCCTGCCCGCGCTTCTGGCCGACTGGGGCGTGGACACCGACCTTGCCTTCATCATCTTCGGCGCGGGCCTCTTGCACGCCATCATCACCGCGCCCGACGGCATCGCCGGGCAGATCATGGGCGCGGCCCGTGAGCTGTCGGCCCGCATCCGGGGAGGCAAGCCATGATCGAGGTGCAGGATGTCACCGTCCGTTTCGGCGGCGTGGTCGCGCTGAACGCGATCTCGGCGCGCTTCACCGCCCCGGTGGCGGGAATCATCGGCCCGAATGGCGCGGGCAAGACCACCCTGATGAACGTGGTCTCGGGCTTCGTGAACCGCTCGGGCGGGCGGGTGCTGATGGACGGCACCGATATCCTGGCCCTGGCACCGCACCGCCGCTCGAAGGCCGGCCTGCGCCGGTCCTTCCAGAAGGAACAGATCGCCGACGACCTGACAGTCTTCGAAAACGTGCTGGTGCAGATCGACAGCATCGGCGGCACATGGTCGGCCAAGCGCGACGAGGTGCGGCGGATGCTGGCCGTCGTCGGGCTGGAGCGGCAGGCCGACACCCCCGGCGCCCGGCTGTCGGGCTTCGAACGGCGGTTGACGGACGTGGCGCGCTGCCTGGTCGGCGCGCCGAAGCTCATCATGTTCGACGAACCGGCGGGCGGGCTTTCGGTGGCGGAAACCGAACGCCTGGGGGAGCTGATCCTGTCGATCCACGGCCTCACCGGGGCACAAACGCTGGTCATCGACCATGACGTCGAACTGATCTCCCGCATCTGCGCCGAAACGCTGGTGCTGGATTTCGGCCGCCGCATCGCCTTCGGTCCCACCGCCGAAGTGCTGGCCGACCCGAAGGTCAAGGCTGCGTACCTGGGCACAGCGGAGGTCGAGGCATGAGCGTCGAAGTCACCGGCCTCACCGTCACGCAAGGCAACCGCGCGCTCCTGTCGGGCATCGACCTGACCATCCGCCCCGGCGAGGTCACCGCCGTGATCGGCGCCAACGGCGCGGGCAAGTCGGAACTCGTGCTGGCCATGGCGGGCGTCCTGCCCCTGTCCGCCGGCCAGGTCACGCTGGACGGCCGCCGCATCGACGGCACCGGTCCCGAAGCCATCCGCCGCGCCGGCATGGCGGCCGTGCCCGAAGGCCACCGCGTCCTGACCGTGCTCTCCGTGGACGACAACCTCCGCGCCGCCGGATCGCTCCTGAAGGACGATCTCGCCGGGCGCCTGGCCGAGGCCTATGCCATCTTCCCCGAACTGGCCGAACGCAAGGCCCAGGCCGCCGGCACCCTGTCGGGCGGCCAGCAACAGATGGTGGCACTCGCCCAGGCCCTGATGAGCCGCCCGCGCTACCTGCTGATCGACGAGATGTCGCTTGGCCTCGCCCCCCTGATCGTCAAGCGCCTCCTCGGCGTCGTGGCCGAGCTCAAGGCCAAGGGCACCGGCATCCTGCTGATCGAGCAGTTCACCGACCTCGCCCTGGGCATCGCCGAAACCGCCGTGGTGCTGCGCGGCGGCAAGCTGCGCTACAGCGGCGAGGCGGCGCGTCTGGCCGCCGACAAGGCCCTGCTGCACGGCGCCTACTTCGGGGTCTAGCGCCGTCAAACGGCAGAACGATGGAGGATCGGATGTTCGGGCTTGAAGGAAAGGTCGCCCTCATCACCGGCGGGGCAGGCAGCATCGGCCTCGCCTCGGCGCGGCTCCTGCGCGACCACGGCGCGCGCATCGCCCTGGTGGACCGCGATCCCGCGGCACTTGACGCGGCACTTGCCATGCTTGGCGGGCCGGCCCCCGACCTGATGACCCATGCCGCCGACGTGGCCGACGAAGCCGCGACGAAAGCCTATGTCGCGGCAACGCTCGCCCGCTTCGGCCGGCTGGATGTCCTGTTCTCGAACGCCGGCAACTTCGGCACCGTGGCGCCCATCGAGGACTACCCGACCGAGACCTTCGATGCCGTGCTGGCCGTCCATGTGCGCGGCGCCTTCCTGGCGGCGAAACACGCCGTGCCCCACCTGCAGCCCGGCGCCAGCATCATCATCACCTCTTCCGTCGCCGGCCTGCGCGGCGATCCGGGGGTCTATGGCTACATCACCGCCAAGCACGCCCAGACCGGGCTGATGCGCGTGCTGGCCAAAGAGCTTGCCCCGCGCGGCATCCGGGTCAACACGGTGAACCCCGGCCCCATCGGCAATGCCTTCCAGAAGCGCGTCGAGGAGGGCCTGACCGGCATCCTCGGCCGCGACGGGACCGAGTTCTTCGATGAGATCATCCCGATGGGACGCCACGGCACGCCCGAGGAAATCGCGCGCACCGTGCTCTACCTGGCCTCGGACCTGTCCACCTTCACCACCGGCGCCGTGCTGCCGGTCGATGGCGGAATGAGCGTCTGATCCGCCTCAGCCGCCGACCGCGGCGATGGCGGCGGCAAGGATCGGCACCGTCTTCGCGTTCAGCCCGGCAATGTTGATGCGGCTGTCGCCCACCATGTAGATGCCGTGTTCGTCCCGAAGCCGGTTCACCTGCGCCTCGCTCAGCCCCAGGCGGCTGAACATGCCGCGGTGCGTCGCCACGAAATCATAGCGGTCCGAATTGGTGGCGCGGCGCAACTCGTCGGCCAGCTGCCGGCGCAGGCCCAGCATGTTCTGGCGCACCTCTTCCAGCTCTGCCTTCCAGTCGGCCGCCAGCGCCGCATCGCCCAGGATCATCGTCACCAGCCGCGCGCCGTGGTCGGGCGGGAAGGAATAGTTCTGCCGGTTCAGGAAGTTCAGGTTGCCCTGCACCACCGCCTTGCGCTCGGGCGAAGTCAGCGCGATCAGGATGCCCGTGCGCTCGCGGTAGATGCCGAAGTTCTTGCTGCACGAGGCGGCAATCAGCACCTCAGGGAAGGCCCCGGCAATCAGGCGGGTGGCGGCGGCGTCTTCGTCCAGCCCGTCGCCAAAGCCCTGATAGGCCAGGTCCACCAACGGCACTGCCCCCTTGTCGGCCAGCAGCTTCACCACCTCGGCCCATTGGTCCAGCGTCAGGTTGGCGCCGGTCGGGTTGTGGCAGCAGCCATGCAGCAGCACGGCATCGCCCGCCTTCACCTTTGCCAGATCCGCCATCAGCCCCGCGAAATCCACGCCCCGCGTGGCTTCGTCGAAATAGCGGTACTCGGCCATCGCCATGCCAAGATACTTGATGATCGACGGGTGGTTCGGCCAGGTCGGCGCCGAAATCCAGACCGTTGCGCCCGGCGCGGCCAGCTTGATCAGTTCCAGCGCCTGGCGGATCGCCCCGGTGCCGCCGGGCGTGGCCACCGCGGCGGCGCGGTCGGCATAGCCCTCACCCAGGATCATGCCCACCATCGCGGCGCTGAAGGCCGGGTCGCCGGCCAGCGCCGTGTAGGTCTTGGTGGTCTCGGTTTCCCACAGCTTCTTCTCGGCCGCCTTCACCGCGCGCATCACCGGCGTCAGGCCGGTCGCATCCTTGTAGACACCGACGCCAAGGTCGATCTTCTGCGTCCGCGGGTCGTCGCGGTACATGGCAATCAGTTGCAGGATCTTGTCCTGCGGCTGCGGCTTCAAGGCATCAAGCATTCCAGAAACTCCGTGTTGCAGGCGACCGCCTGCGTCATGGACATGCAGGCCTAAGCCTGCGGGCCCTTCTCGACCTTCAGGTCCTCGTACATGCCCCATTCGGCCCAGGAGCCGTCATAGAGCGACCAGTTGCGGTGGCCGATCCGTTCCAGCGCCAGTGCCAGCACGGCCGCCGTCACGCCCGACCCGCAAGAGGTGATGGCAGGTTTCGCCAGATCCACCCCCGCCGCCTCGAACACGGCCTTCAGCGCCGCCGGCGATTTCATCGTGCCATCCGCATTCAGCACATCGGTATAGGGCACGTTCTTCGACCCCGGAATGTGGCCCGACCGCAGGCCGGGGCGCGGCTCCGGCGCCTCGCCGCGGAAACGGGCGGCGCCGCGGGCGTCGATGATTTCGGCCTGTTTCAGCTTGGCGGCATGGGCCACCTGCGTCACATCCTTCACCAGCCCCGCCTGCCGCTGCACGGTCATGTGCCGGTCGCGGATGATAGGGGGCAGGTCCTCGGTCTCGCGGCCTTCGGCCAGCCATTTCGGCAATCCGCCATCCAGAACCGCGATGTCGGTCTTGCCCATCAGCCGGAAGGTCCACCACACGCGCGGGGCCGAGAAGATGCCGGCGCCGTCATAGACCACCACCTGATGCCCGTCGCCCACGCCCATGGCGCGCATCCGCGACATGAACTTCTCCACCGGCGGCGCCATGTGCGGCAGGGCCGACCGCTGGTCGGAAATCTCGTCGATGTCGAAGAAGCGGGCACCGGGAATATGGGCGCGGTCATATTCGGCTTTGGCGTCGCGGCCCTGCGCCGGCAGATACCAGGACGCATCCAGGATGCGCAGGTCCGGGTCGCGCAAGTGGCGCGCCAGCCAGTCGGTCGAGACCAGCGTGGTGGGGTCGTCGGCAGGGGAGGGAGTCATGGCAAGGCTCCGTCAGGTCTGGCCCGTCCTATATCGGGGCGGCGGGCCGGGCAAGGTCGGAGCAGGTCGCAGGCCCCCGGTTTGCCGGGGGCCTGCGCCGTGTTTCGATCCTGTGTCGATCAGGCCTTCTTCATCATGCCTTTCAGCACGCCGACGATCACCATGACAACCGCGCCGCCGACCCCGCCGCCGGCAAGCGACTGCACGATGGCGCCGACATCAAGGCCCGATGCCGCCGCCGCCGCATCGGCCGGCATTGCGCCGCCGCCAAGCAGCGCCGAAAGGATCTGCCCGCCAATTCCGCCGCCGACGATGCCGGCAATGGAATTGCCAAGCGTGCCAAGGCTCTTGTCCTTGAGCACCGCCCCGGCGGCATTGCCGCCGATGGCTCCCGCGATAAGCTGGATGATAAGTTCCACTCTGCTTCCCCTCGCCTCAAGCGGATCGTTTCTTGTCCGCACGGCAATCATGCACGAAAAATGCAGAATTGCGAAGGGAATTTGCAGAATGGAAACAATCGCCAATGGGCGGCCCGCCCATTTCCGGAATGCCCATGAATACGCGCCACACCATTCGCCCAGTACAACCGGCTTGTGGGCGACGCCTTATCGTTGTTGCAGGACCCGCCGCCGACTTCTCCCGCGACTGGCGAATGGCCGGGTATCGACGGGTAGGGTGCGCATTCATTGCGCACCATGGCGGTTCGCTCGCCGAGGTTGACCCCCGGACAAACCTTAAGTCCAAGTTAATTCGCGCTGGCAAGCCATTGATATTGCAGAGTCCAGGCAAGCGTCCGAGCTCGGACGCCCCCTCAGGCCCCCTGCTTCAGCAGCCGGGCCTTCTGCCGGTCCCAGTCCCTCTTGGCCGAGGTCTCGCGCTTGTCGGCCAGCTTCTTGCCCTTGGCCACCCCCAGCTTCAGCTTCACGACCCCCCGGTCGTTGAAGTAAAGCCGCAGGGGCACGATGGTCATGCCCTCCCGCGCGGTGGCCGACCACAGCCGGGCCAGCTCCTTGCGGGAGACCAGCAGCTTGCGGCGGCGGCGCTCCTCATGGCCCCAGGTCTTGGCCTGCAGGTAGGGCGCGATGTAGCCGTTGATCAGCCACAACTCGCCCCCCTCGACGCTCGCATAGCTCTCGCCGATGTTGGCCCCACCCTGCCGCAGGCTCTTCACCTCCGACCCCTGCAGCACAATGCCCGCTTCCAGATCGGATTCGATGTGGTAATCGAACCTTGCCCGGCGGTTTTCGGCGATCAGCTTGGAATTGGGGTCGGACTTCTGGGCCATGATCCGAACGAGATAGGCGAGGGGGCGCCCGCTGTCCAGAACCGGCGCCCGCGAAAGGCGGCGACGATGCTCACGACCACATTCCCGCGCCCATATCGGACCCTCGACCCGGACACACGCGGCGACGGGCCGCCCAACTGCGGGGACCTCCCCGAATGGTGATGCAGCTTGCCATCGGCACGGTCCTGATCTGCGTGAACATCGTGATCTCGGCCTATGCGGCCTGGGGTCTAGAGTTGTTCATCGCGCGCTATGCCCGCCTTCTGGTGCCGAACCGGCGCCGGCCGCATTTCGTGCTGGCCATGGCGGGCGTCTCGCTTCTGGCGCAACTGATCGTGACCGTGGGCGTCTGGCTTTGGGCGCTGACCTTCTGGTGGGTCGGTGCGCTGCCGGACTTCGAGCATAGCCTCTACTTCGCCCTGGTCTGCTATTCGACCCTGGGGCTTGGCGACATCGTGCTGCCCGACCAATGGCGCATCCTGTCGGGCATGACGGCGGCCAACGGCTTCCTGTCCTTCGGCATCGTCACCGCGCTGATGATCGAAACGCTGCGCCATGTCCGCTTTGCCCACGGCAGCGCGCAGGCGCCGCGGACCTGAGCCCCGCGGCTCAGGCAAGGCGCAGGCGGCGGTCCAGGAAGGCGCGGGCGGCCATGGGGGAAAGCCGCGGGAAGAAGCCTTCGCCGGGCAGGGTCGCCGCACTGTCGGCAAGGCCGGGGCAGTGCACCAGGCTGCCGGTCTGGCACCAGATCGCCTCTTCTTCGGCAAAGACCGGGACGACCGCCTCGGAGCAAGGCAGGTCAATCTCTGTCACGCCGGGACGCCCGCAAAGGGCCGAGGCCGGCACAAGGACCGCCAGCGCATCGGGCAGGGCCGGGTCGTCCAGGGTCTCGATCAGCAGGTGCTGGCCGGGCAGAAGAAGCAAGTCGTCGCACGTGCCGAGAAGGCCGCCCGCCAGACGCAAGGCGCGAGTCCCGGCCGCAAGCGGGCGGCGATCCAGCGCGACGATCCGCACAAGGCCGCCATCCCAGGACTGGACCCGGTCGCCGATGCGCAACGTGGCAGCATCGCGCCAGCCGGTCTCGGTCTCAATCCGCGTGCCGGCCAGAAGCCCGGTCTCGGGCCGATGGGTGCGGGCGGCAAGCACGGGATGTGCAGGAACGGTGCGGGTGAAATCCTTGAGGAACATCTGGCTCTCCGGGGCTGGTGTGGCAATGGGATGGGCCGCTTTGGCCTTGCGCCCAATTGGCACCCGGATTTTGCCGTTTTTTCGTCAAGGTTGCGGCCCGGTCGCGGCGGGGCGAGGCTGGATCGAACAGTCCCGGCACTTGAACGGAATTGTCCCTGCAACGCACCGCGCTTCACGATCCGTTAGGGACGTTGCGATGCCAGATCAATGCCTTGCGGCCTCGCAAGCCGAATCAGCGGCGTGCCCTTGTCAGGATGAAGAGGCCAGAGCCCACCACCAGCGCTGACCCGATCAGCATCGCGACGTCGGGCCGCTCTCCGAAGACAAGCGCGCCCAGGATGATGGCGAAGACAAGGCGGGTGTAACGGAACGGCGTGACTGCGCCGACCTCTCCCGTGCGCATCGCGGCGGTGAGGAAGGCATAGCCGGCGATGCCGAAGACGGCTGCTCCGAAAGCTCGCGCCAAGGCATGCAGGCCCGGTACTGTGGCATCGCCCATGACGGCAAGTATGATGGCGCCGGCGATGGTGAACATCAGGTAGCCAAGCACGCCCAACTGGGCGTTGGACAGTGCAGGCGGCGCGGCGCGCGTGGCAAGATCACGCCCGGAGAAGCCCAGCATGGCGGCCACGGCCAGAAGCGACAGCAGGTCGAACCCCGCCAGCCCCGGTCGCAGGATCACCAGCACACCGGCAAAGCCGATGGCGACCGCCAGCCAGCGACGCCACCCGATGCGTTCGCGGAACAGGACCGCGGCCCCCAGCATCACCACGAGCGGCGCCGCCTGAAGGATGGCCGAGGCGACCGAAAGCGGAGTAAGCGCGAGAGCCAGGGCATAGAACAGCCGTCCCGAGATCTCGAACCCCGACCGCACCAGCAAGGGCGGCGAGACCAGGGCGGCAGGAAACACCGGCTCGCCCCGGCGCATCGCCCAGGTCGCAAAGAAGGCCATCCCGACCAGCCCAAGCAGAATGACCACGAGGCCAAGCGACATCTCGCGGGCGGCGGATTTCACGAACATGTCCTCGACGGCAAAGCCCGCCATCGATGCCACCATGAAACCCGCGCCGCGCAGGTTCCCCGACGCGCCATATCTGGAAAGAGAGGGGCTCAGATGAGCCCCGCGAATTCCATCGCCGCCTTGATGCGGGTCTTCGTGCCATCGGTCAGCGTGACCAGCGGCAGCCGTACCTCTTCGGTGCAGCGGCCCAGAAGCGACAGGCCGTATTTCGCGCCAGCCAGGCCCGGCTCCAGGAAGATCGCCTCGTGCAGCGGCATCAGGCGGTCCTGGTAGGCCAGCGCCTTGGCGTAGTCGCCCGCCAGCGTCGCCGCCTGGAACTCGGCGCAAAGCCGCGGGGCCACGTTGGCCGTGACCGAGATGCAGCCCACCCCGCCGTGCGCGTTGAAGCCAAGCGCCGTGGCATCCTCGCCGGAAAGCTGGATGAAATCCTTGCCGCAGGAGGCGCGCTGCATCGAGACACGCTCGATCTTGCCGGTGGCATCCTTCACGCCGACGATGCGGGGGAGCTTGGACAGCGTGCCCATCGTCTCGGGCGTCATGTCCACAACCGACCGGCCGGGGATGTTGTAGATGAAGATCGGCAGGGTGCAGCAGTCGTGCAGTGCGGTGAAATGTGCGATCAGGCCGGCCTGGGTGGGCCGGTTGTAATAGGGCGTCACCACCAGAGCTGCCTGTGCGCCAACCTTTTCGGCATGGCGGATCAGGCGCATGCCTTCGGCGGTGTTGTTCGACCCTGCGCCCGCCATCACCGGTACGCGGCCGGCTGCATATTGCACCACGGCTTCCACCACGGCCTCGTGCTCTTCATGGCTGAGGGTTGGGCTTTCGCCCGTGGTGCCCACCGGAACGATGCCCGACGAGCCTTCGGCAATGTGCCAGTCCACCAGTTTTTTCAGCGCGTCGAAATCGACGGCGCCGTTCTTGAACGGCGTCACCAGGGCTGGAATGGACCCCTTGAACATGGTGCGCTCTCCTTTGGTGTGGCGGGCTCATCGGCGATGAGTCGTCCGCATGGCAAACGTGGGCTTCCTTAGCGGCAGAGGGGGGCTTTGCAAAGGCCTGCCGACGGCTGGGGCAGTTGACGGCTTCGTGGCTTGCGGCTTGGCAAAGGCGCGGGCAGACTCCAACCCATGACCCTGATCCTGCGACGCATCTCCCGCTCCTTTGCGGCATTGGCCCTGACGTTCCTCGCCCTGCCCCAGGGCCTGCGCGCCGACGAGGCGGCGGCGCTGAAGTCTGCGCTTGCGGAAACGGCCGCGCAGGATTGGGAAGGGGCCGAAGTCGCCGCCATGGCGGCAGGCCCCATCGGGCAGGACATCGTGGAATGGCAGGTCCTGCGCGCAGGAGAGGGGCTTTTGGGCGAGTACGAGGATTTCCTGGTACGGCGCGCCGACTGGCCCGGCTTGCCGCTTCTGAAGGAGAAGGGCGAGGTTGCCGTCGCCCGGTCAACCACGCCCGAACGGGTCATTGCCTATTTCAACGGTGCGCCGCCGGAAACGTCGACCGGCGCCCTCGCCTACATTTCAGCCCTTTCAACGCTTGGCCAGCAGGGCGCGGCGCGTGAGGCGGCGCGCCGGGCCTGGGTGGACCTGTCTTTCACGGCGGATGACCAGGCGTCGATGCTCGCCGCTCAGGGTCCTGCCCTGCAAGATCTGCACTGGGCGCGGACGGACCGCTTGCTGTGGGACGGCGACCGCGCCGAAGCCCGCCGCATGTTGCCGCTGCTGCCGGATGACCGCCGCGCGCTGGCCGCCGCGCGCCTTGCCCTGCAGGACAACGAACCCGGCGTGAACGCCCGAATCGAGGCCGTGCCGAAGTCAGTGGCGGGCGATGCCGGGCTGGCCTTCGACCGCTTTCTCTGGCGCATGAACAAGAGCCGCTACGCCGATGCCACTGCGCTGATCCTGGAACGGTCCTCCATGCCCGACGGTTTGGGCCGGCCCGAAGCCTGGGCGCCCCGCCGCGCCAGCCTTGCCCGCCAGCTGATGCGCGACGGCGAGTTCTCCGAAGCCTATCAGGTTGCCGCCCGTAACGGGCTGACCTCTGGCGCCGATTACGCCGACCTGGAATTCCTTGCCGGCTTCATCGCGCTGCGAAAGCTGAACGATCCCGCAACGGCCCTTCCGCATTTCGAGGCGCTGCAGCGCGCCGTCAGCACCCCGATCAGCCTGTCACGCGCTTTGTACTGGCAGGGCCGCGCCGAAGAGGCGCTTGGAAACAAGGACAAGGCAGCCGAGGATTTCCGCGCCGCCGCCCGCCACCAGACCAGCTACTATGGCCTCCTGGCCTCGGAACGGCTCGGGTTGCCGCTTGACCCGTGGATCCTGGAAGGCTCCCCGCTGCCCCCCTGGCAGGGTGCCGCCTTCACGCAAAGCTCGGTGTTCATTGCCGCCAACCTGCTTCTGGATGCCGGCGACCGGACCCTGGCCAAGCGCTTTGCCCTGCATCTGGCCGAAAGCCTGGACGAGACCGAGCTGGAGCAGCTCGCCGCCTGGGCGACCGACCGGGGCGAGCCGCATATCGCCCTTCTCATCGCGAAGGCCGCAGCCGAGCGCGGCGCCATCCTGCCCCGGCCCTATTTCCCGGTGCCCGCGATGGTGCCGGAAGACGGTCTGTCGGTCAGCCGCGCCTTTGCCCTGGCGATCTCGCGCCGGGAAAGCGAGTTCGACCCGGCCGCGCGCAGCCCGGCCGATGCACGGGGGCTGATGCAGCTTCTGCCGACCACGGCAGATCACATGGCCGAAAAGCTGGGGCTGCCCTTCCAGGCCGCGAAGTTGACCACCGACCCCACCTACAACGCCAGGCTCGGAACGGCTTATCTTGCGCAACTGGTCGAAGAGTTCGGCCCCGCGGTGGCGCTGGTGGCTTCGGGCTACAATGCCGGGCCGGGCCGACCGCGCGCCTGGATCAAGTCGCTCGGCGACCCGCGCGACCCTTCGGTCGATGTGGTCGACTGGGTCGAGACCATCCCCTTCACCGAAACCCGCACCTATGTGATGCGCGTGTCAGAGGGCCTGGTGATCTATCGCGCCAAGCTCAAGGGCCAGGCCGGCCCCATCAACCTGACGGCAGAACTGACGGGGCGCTAGCGCAAACGGTTGCGTCCGTCAGGGGATGTCGTAAGGATGCGCGCGACCGCAAAGTCGGCCTGTCGCGAGGGGAGGAAGCGATGATGGGAGGGGCGACCTATCCCGATCTCAAGGGCGCCTCGGTGTTCATCACCGGCGGCGGATCGGGGATCGGCGCCGCGCTGACCGAAGGCTTCTGCGCCCAGGGCGCCCGCGTGGCCTTCATCCAGCGCCGCGATGCCTCGGCCTTCTGCGATGAAGTCGCCGAGCGCACTGGCAACCGTCCCTTCTTCCAGCCCTGCGATATCACCGATACCGCCGCCCTGAAGGCCGCCATTGCCCGCGCCTCCGAGGCGCATGGCCCCGTGACCGTGCTTGTGAACAACGCGGCCAATGACCAGCGGGCCAGGACGCTGGAAATCGACGAAGCCTTCTGGAACGACTCCCTGAACGTGAACCTGCGTTCGTATTTCTTCGCGGCGCAGGCCGTCATTCCCGGAATGCAGGCGGCGGGCGGCGGGTCGATCATCAATTTCTCGTCCATCAGCTACATGATGGCCGATACCGGCTATGTTCCCTACATCGCCTCGAACGCCGCCATCACCGGCATGACCCGGAGCCTTGCGCGCGAATTCGGGCCAGACCGCATCCGGGTGAATGCGCTTGCCCCGGGATGGGTGCTGACGCAAAAGCAGAAGGACATGTGGGTCACGCCCGAGGCGTTGGCGAACCACCTGAAAATGCAGTGCCTGAAGGATTCGATCGACCCCGAGGACATGGTGGGTGGCGTGCTGTTCCTCGCCTCGAAATCCAGCCGGATGATGACGGGCCAGTGCCTTGTGATCGATGGCGGCGTGGTCGTAACTGGGTAAGGGATACGGACTTGAAGGCAGATTGGATCGCGGTCGATTGGGGCACCTCCAACCTGCGCGCCTGGGCGATGGGTGCCTCTGGTGTGCTGGACCATGGCGAAAGCCACGAGGGCATGGGCACTCTGTCGCGCGACGGGTTCGAACCCGCGCTGTTGCGCGTCGTCTCACCCTGGCTGCAGGACGGCCGCGTGACGCCGGTCATTGCCTGCGGCATGGTCGGGGCGCGGCAGGGCTGGATCGAGGCTGTTTATCGCTCCGTGCCCTGTACGCCGGTCTCGGCCGCCCAGATGACAATGGCGCCCACGTCAGATTCCCGTATCCGCGTTCACATTGCGCCGGGCCTAAGCCAGGACCGCCCCGCCGACGTGATGCGCGGCGAGGAAACCCAGATCGCGGGCGCATTGGCGCTGAACCCCGGCTTTGACGGCGTGCTCTGCCTGCCGGGTACTCATGCCAAATGGACTCAGGTCAGCGCCGGCGAGGTGGTCAGCTTCCAGACTTTCATGACGGGCGAGATGTTCGCGCTTCTCTCCACACAGTCGGTGCTGCGGCATGGTATGGCGGCGGAGGGCTTTGACGGCGCCGCCTTCGATGCGGGCGTGGACGAGGCATTGTCGCGGCCGAACGATCTGGCCGCCCGTCTGTTCCGCTTGCGGGCCGAAGGGCTGTTGCACGGGCTTTCGCCTGTGGCGGCCCGGTCGCGGCTCTCTGGCCTTCTGATCGGCGCCGAACTTGCGGCGGCAAAGCCCTATTGGCTGGGCCAGCCGGTCGCGCTTGTGGGGGCAGAGGGGCTGTCCTCGGCTTACGCCCGTGCGCTTGCCGCCCAGGGCGTCGCCGCCCGCATCCTGCCCGCCACGGACTGCACGCTGGCGGGCCTTTCCGCCCTTGCCCTGGAGCTTCTTGCATGACCCACCGCCCGCTAATCGCCATCCTGCGCGGCATCACCCCTGATGAGGCCCTGCCGGTGGCCGAGGCGCTGATTGGCGCCGGCATCACCCGCATCGAGGTGCCGCTGAACTCGCCGCACCCGATGACCTCAATCGCCCGGATGGCGAAGGCCTTCGGCGACCATGCCCAGATCGGCGCCGGGACCGTGCTGACGGTGAAGGACGTGGCCGAGGTGGCCGATGCGGGGGGGCGGCTGATCGTGTCGCCCAACTGCGACCCCGAGGTGATCATGGCCACCAAGGCGCGGGGCATGGACAGCTGGCCGGGGGTGATGACCCCGACCGAGTGCTTCGCCGCGCTGAAGGCGGGGGCGGACGGGTTGAAGATCTTTCCGGCGAGCCTGATCGGACCCGAGGGGCTGAAGGCGATCCGGGCGGTGCTGCCCAAGGGGTGCCAGGTCTATGCGGTGGGCGGGGCGGGGGCCTCGAACTTTGGCACCTGGATGAAGGCCGGGGCGGACGGCTTCGGCATCGGGACCGCGCTTTACGTTCCGGGGCTGGATGCGGCCGAGGTGGGACGGCGCGCGGCCGAGATGGTGGCGGCCTGGGAAGAAGCGAAGGGGGCCTGAGATGACCGTGTTCGACGACCGGGTTTGCGAGCTGGGTGAGGGGCCGTTCTGGCATCCGCTGCGGGGCCAGCTTTTCTGGTTCGACATCCTGAGCCGGCGGCTGATGTGCCGCGGGGCGGACGGGGCGCGGGAGTGGGTGTTCCCCGAGATGGTCTCGGCCGCCGGCGTGATCGACCGGGACGAGCTGCTGGTCGCCTCGGAGACCGCGCTGTTCCGGTTCAACCTGGAGACCGGGGCGCGGCGGGATGTGGTGGGGCTGGAGGCGGATGATCCCGCGACCCGGTCCAACGACGGGCGGGCGGATCCGATGGGCGGGTTCTGGATCGGGACGATGGGCAAGGTCGAGGGGCCGACGGAACCGAAGCGGGGCTCGATCTACCGGTTCTTCAAGGGGGAGCTGCGGCGGCTTTACACCGGGTTCGGGGTGACCAATTCGATCTGCTTCTCGCCGGACGGGCGGGTGGCCTGCTTCAGCGATACGCCGAGCCATCGGGTCATGCGGGTGGCGCTGGACCCGGACGGCTGGCCGGCGGGGGAGCCGGAGGTGTTCCTGGACTTCACCGAGGAGAAGCTCCTGCCCGACGGGGCGGTGATGGATGCCGAGGGGGTGCTTTGGCTGGCCTTCTGGGAGGGGGCGCGGGTGGCGGCCTATGGGCCGGACGGGCGGTTCCTGAAGGCGGTGCCCTTCCCGGCGCCCCATACCACCTGCCCGGCCTTCGGGGGGGCGGACCTGACGACCCTTTTCTGCACCTCGGCCCGGGTCGGGCTGAGCGAGGCGGAGCGGCCGTCCTGGCCGCAGGGGGGGATGACCTTTACCGCCGAGGGCGTGGCGAAGGGGCAGCCGGTTCCGCTGGTCCGGCTGTAGGCGTCCGAGCTCGGACGCCTTGTCAGGTCCAGCAAAATCAATGGCTTGGGCGGGCGAATTAACTTGGACTTCATACTTGTCCGTGGTTCGCCCCCTGCGCCGCTGGCCCTGGTTTGTGCTGGCGCTGACGGTAATCGCGGCGCTGGCGGCGGGAGGGGCGAGGGCGCAGGACGATGCTCTTGCATCTGCCGATGTGACCGAGATGGCCGACATGCTGGACCGGATCGTCACCGGATCAGGCGACTATGCCCAGGCCGAGGAACTTGCCCTTCAGCTTGAGGCCGTGGTGAACGCGAGCTTTGGCCCCGAGAGCCGCGAGGCGGTGGAGATCGGGCGCATCCTGACCATGACCGCGACCTTGCAGGGCCGGGTGGACGAGGGGGTCGCCCGGGGCCGGGCCATCGTGGAGACCGGCCTTCGTGTCCTGCCCGGCGACGACCCGCTGATCTATCGCGCGGTGGCGGCCTATGCGGTGGCGCTGCGGGCCAAGGGGCGCGCGGAGGAGGCGCTGGCGCTGGTGTCGGAGGCGCTGACCGAGGCCGATACGCGCTTGCCGCCCGATGCGCTGGCGGGCGACGAATTGCGTCTGGTGCAGGCCGGGCTGGCAGCCGAGACGGGCGAGGTTCAGGTGGCCGTGGACGCCTATGCCAGACTGGACGAACGGCTTGGGACTAGGGACGATCCTACGTCGCTGGCCTTGCGGGCGATGGCGCTGGTGGGCTGGGCCGATTTCCTGGCCGGTCAGGGAGAGGCCGAAGCGGCGGTTGACATCCTTGCCGAGGCGCTGGCGGCGCTGGACCGGCAGTTTGCCGCGATCAAGCATCCGCGCATGGTGCCGATGCGTCTGGCCGCCGTGGCTCGGCAGGCCGGGCTTCTGGTTCAGCTTGGGCGCGGCGCCGAGGTGGGGCCGCTGGTGCGCCCGCTGATGGACGAGGTGGCGCAGGTCTATGGCCCGGAAGCGCCGGTCTGGGGCGATCTGGCCTTTCCCCTGGCGGTGGCTTTGGCGGGCGATGCGCCGGAAGCGCCGGGCGCGGAGGAGGCGGTGGGGCTGTTGCGGCAGACGGTGGGCAGTTGGTCGGCGGTCTATGGCGCCGACACGCTGGACCTGCTGCGGGCGCGGATGAGCCTTGCGGTGCTGCTGGCCAGCCGCGGCGACCTGGCGGGTGCGATGGCCGAGATCGACGCGATGGAGGGCCATGCCCTGCCCGAGATGCGCAGCCAGTTGACCTATGTGCTGTACGAGGCGGTGGTTTCCGGGCGGATCACCGAGGACGAGGCGGTGGAAAGCGTCCTGCGGCTGATGCAGGTCACGCAGGATGCGGGGGCGGCGGCGGCGCAAAGGCTGCTGGCCGACCGGCTGGCGGCGGGGACCGATGCCGGGGCGGCGGCGCTGCGCGCGCGGACCGATGCGCGCGGTCGGTTGCAGGCGGATCAGGCCAACCTGGCGGCGGTGGCCTCCTTGCCGCTGGACAGCCGCGACCCGGAGCTGGTGGCGGCGCTGCGGGCGGCGGTGCGCGCGGATCAGGAGGCCGTGGCGGCGGCGGAGGAAAGGCTGGGACGGGACTTCCCGGCACTGGCGCGCACGACCGGGGCGCTGCCTCTGGATCTGGCCGAGATCCGGGCCCGGCTGAAACCGGACGAGGCGCTGGTGGTCCTGGCGCCGCCGACCGGGCCGCAGGATGCCGGGCTGGTGGTGGCGGTCAGCCGCGAGGCGCTGGACTGGCATACGTTTCAGGCCGGGGGGCCGGAGGTCGAGGCGGCGGTTGCACGGCTGCGGGCGGGGATCGACCTGCGCCTGGGCCTGCGCGGGGCGGCGGCGCTGGAGGACGCGGAGGAGGGGCCTCCGCCGGATTTCGACATGGCGGCGGCGCATTGGCTTTATGCGCAGACCTTCGGGCAGATCGAAGCGGTGATCGGCGGCAAGGCGCATCTGTGGGTGGAGATGCGCGGGGCGATGGCCGCGCTGCCGCCGCATCTGCTGCTGACCGAGCCCGCGCCGGAGGCAGACCCGGCCCGCGCGCCCTGGGCGATCCGCCGTTTTGCCTTTTCGGTGTTGCCGGCGATTTCGGGCCTGCCCGACCCCGAGGCCGGGGCGCGGCTGGCGCCGGGTGCGGGCTTGATCGCCTTTGCCGACCCGGAGCTTGGGTCACTGGGCGCGGAGGGCGCGGGCGGGCTGGCGCCGTTGCCCGAGACGGCGGGCGAGGTGCGCGAGGTGGCGGCGGCTCTTGGGGCGGCGACTGGCCTGAATATCGGCGCGGCTGCCAGCGAGGCGGCGGTGAAGGCGGCACCGCTGGACGAGGCCGGGGTTCTGTATTTCGCCACGCATGGCCTGATGTCGGGCGAGGTGGTGGGCGCGGTGACGCTGGAGGAACCGGCGCTGGCGCTGACGCCGGGCGGGGGCGAGGACGGGTTCCTGACGGCCTCCGAGATTGCGGAACTGGCGCTGAACGCCCGGTTCGTGGTGCTGTCGGCCTGCAACACGGCGGCGGGCGGCGTGCCGGGGGGCGAGGCGCTTTCGGGCCTTGCGCAGAGTTTCCTTTATGCCGGGGCGCGCGGGCTTCTGGTCAGCCACTGGCCGGTGGAAAGCCGGTCGGCCGCGCATCTGATGACCGAGACCTTCGGCCTTATGGGGCGCGAACCAGGGCTGGGCGCGGCCGAGGCCGAACGGCGGGCGATGCTGGCGATGGTAGAGGACCCCACGGGGCGCTGGTCGCATCCGGCCTATTGGGCGCCCTTCGTTCTGGTGGGGGCGCCGGATTGACGGCAGGTCCTGCGATCAGTCCGAGCCGAAGAGGTCGCGGGTGAAGACCTTGTCGGCGACGTCGTCCAGTTCCTTCGTGGCGCGGTTGGCGATGATGATGTCGCAGTCCGCCTTGAAGGCGGCGAGGTCGCGGATCACGCGCGAGCCGAAGAAGCTGTCTTCCTTCAGCGCGGGTTCGAAGACCACGACCTCGATGCCCTTGGCTTTGATGCGCTTCATGATGCCCTGGATCGAGGACTGGCGGAAATTGTCGGAGCCGGCCTTCATCACCAGCCGGTAGACGCCGACACGGCGTGGGCGGCGGGCGATGATCTGGTCGGCGATGAAATCCTTGCGGGTGCGGTTCGCCTCGACGATGGCCTGGATCAGGTTTTGCGGCACATTGGCGTAGTTGGCCAGCAACTGCTTGGAATCCTTGGGCAGGCAGTAGCCGCCATAGCCGAAGGAGGGGTTGTTGTAATGCGTGCCGATGCGGGGATCGAGGCCCACGCCCTCGATGATCTGGCGGCTGTTCATGTCATGGGCCAGGGCGTAGCTGTCGAGTTCGTTGAAGAAGGCCACGCGCATGGCGAGGTAGGTGTTGGCGAAGAGCTTGATTGCCTCGGCCTCGGACGGGTCTGTCAGGAGGACGGGGACGTCGGGGTCTTCGGCGCCCTGTTTCAGCAGTTCGGCGAAGCGTTCGGCGCGGGGCGAGCGTTCGCCCACCACGATGCGCGAGGGGTGGAGGTTGTCGTAGAGCGCGCGGCCCTCGCGCAGGAATTCGGGGCTGAAGATGGCCTGGTCGGTGCCGAGCCGGTCTTTCAGGCGGGCGGTGTAGCCCACGGGGACGGTGGACTTGATGACCACGGTGGCATCCGGGTTCACCTCGGCCACCTTGCGGATCACGGCTTCGACGCTGGAGGTGTCGAAGTAGTTGGTCTGGGGGTCGTAGTTGGTGGGGGTGGCCACGACGACGTAATCGGCCTCCGCGAAGGCTTCGGCCACGTCGGTGGTGGCGCGGAGGTTGAGGGGTTTCTCGGCCAGCCAGGTTTCGATTTCGGGGTCGATGATCGGGCTTTGGCGGGCGTTGACCTTGGCCACGCGGGCGGGGTCGATGTCGATGGCGGTGACGTCGTTGTGCTGGGACAGGAGCACGGCGTTGGACAGGCCGACATAGCCGAGGCCGGCGACGGCGATCTTGAGACCCGACATGGTTTCCCCTGGGCGTTGCGGACGACGCGGGGGGTATAGGCCCGCGGCGCGGGGCTGTATAGCGGCGCGCCACGGGGATCGGCGGAAGCAGGCTCAGGGGCGCTCGCCGCGGGCGAGCCGGCCTTCGATGTCGTCGAGCACGGATTCGATCTCGGCCACGCTGTCGATGACGTAGTGCGCGCCGGCGCGGGTGAGCTTGGCGTAGGCGGCGTAGCGCATGTCCTCGAAGGTTTCCTCGTCGAGGTCGTAGGTATCGTCGGCGGAGAGGCCGAAGACATTGCCGGTGACGGCGATGCCGATGGTCCAGCAGCCGGCGTTCAGGCCCTCGGCGATGCCGACCTCGGTGTCATCGACCTTGACGACCGATGAGGCGGGCCAGACGTCGAGGTCGAGGAAGGTGCGGTACATCATCAGGGGCGTGGGACGGCCGGCGGGCAGGTCGCCGGCGCAGACGAGGTTGTCGGGCGCGTAGCCCTGTTCGGCGGCGAGCGGCAGGACGCGGGCCATGATTTCGCGCGTGTAGCCGGTGGTGGAGCCGATCTTGAGGCCGCGGGCGCGCAGGCGGTCGATGGTGGGCACGACGCCCTCGATCATCTCGGCATAGTCGGTGACGACCTCGACGTTCATCGGCACGAAGACGGCATAGACCTTGTCGATGTCGGCCTCGCCCGGTTCGGCGCCGTGCTGTTTGGCCCAGGCGGCGGCGATGCGGGGGTGGCGCATCAGCGTGGCGATGTGGTCGCGCTTGGCCATGCCCATCGGGCCGCGCGCCTCGTCTATGGTGATCTCGACGCCGAACTGGGCGAAGGCCTTCACGAAAACGCCCATGGGCGCGAGCGAGCCATGGTCGATCACCGTGCCGGCCCAGTCGAAGACGACGGCCTGGAGGGGCTTGCGGGTCATGGGGTTCTCCGGATGTGGGGCCGGGGTCCGGCCGGTTCTGCGCCCGTGATAGCGGGGTCGTGCGACAACTGCATCACCAGTTGCGACCTCAGCGGCCCCAGATCACCGCGTTTTCGTGGCGCTTGATCATGTGCTTCAGCGCGTCGAATTCCCTGACCACATGGGTGGCGAAGCTGTCGGCGGCGGGCGAGAGATCTGCCCCGGCGCGGCGCAAGAGGCCGAGCGAGCGGTTGGGCTGGGGCACCTCGAAGGCCAGCGATGTGATGCGGTTTTCCTTGCGCTGCGCAAAGACCACCGAGAAGGGCAGGATCGCCAGTGCGTCGCTCTCTGAAAGGTAAGTCACCACGCTCATCAGCGAGCCGCCGGAATAGCGGATCGTCAGGTCCGGTGCGCCGATGGAGACGAGGATGGAATGGAGGTCGGTCAGGAGCGGTGAGCCGGGGAGCGGCGCGACCCAGGGATAGGCGGTGAGGTGTGCGGCCTGGAGGCGGCGCTCGCGGGTCAGCGGGTGGCCGGTGCGGCAGGCCACGATGTTGCGGCCGGGCAGGATTTCGGTGAAGTCGAAGCCGGGGATGCGTTCGTTCGGCGCCAGCGGCACCACGGCAAGGTCGGCCTGCCCGCCTTCGAGCGCCTTGGCCATGTCCTGCGTGTTGCCATAGCTTTGATGCACCACGATTTCCGGTTCGCGCTGCTGGAAGGTGGCGATCATCCGGCTGATCATCGCATCCATGAAGAAGGGCACGCCGCCCACGCGGACCGTGCCGCGCGCGCCGCGCACATAACCCGAGACGGAGAGCGAGGCGAGCCGCGAGGCGGCGAGGATGGCGCGGCCATGGGCGGCAAGCTCGGCCCCGAGCGCCGTGGGTTGCAGCGGGCGGCGGCCGCGCAGGAACAGGGGTTCGCCGACGCGCGCCTCGAGCATCGACAGGGCGCGGCTGACGGCGGGCTGGCTGAGGCCAAGAAGCGCCGCGCCTTCGGACACGCCGCCGGCGTCGATCACCGCAGCCAGTTGCATGAGGTGGCGTTCGTTCAGCTTCATACCAGAATGTTATGCCCGCTGTCCGAATTGTCATGCGGAAATACCGGGGACTGCCGGAATATCCATGGGTGAACGGGCGGGGAGGCCCGGTCCTCCGGGGGGAATCGCATGGACGGGGCCGCGGGCGAGAGCGCCGGTCAGACGCCGATGGAGGCGCTGCGCGACCGGCTGGCCGGGGCGCGCGAGGCGCGTCTGCGGGATGCCGTGCTGCGGATCGCGGGCGATGTGCACTGCATCGTGGCCGATTTGCAGGCCAGCCCGGCGGAGTTGCGGGCGGTTGTGGATTTCCTGACTGACGTGGGCCATGCGACAGACCAGCGCCGGCAGGAATGGGTGCTGCTGGCCGATGTTCTGGGCCTGTCTTCGGCGGTGGAGGAGATCGCGGCGCCGGATGTGCCGGGGGCCACGCCGCAGACGCTGGCCGGGCCATTCTATCGAGCCGATGCGCCTGAGATGCCTCTGGGTGCCGACCTGTGCCGGGACGGGCGCGGCGTGCCGTTGCGCGTGGCCGGGCAGGTGGTGGCGCTGGATGGCGGGCCGGTCGCCGGGGCGCTGGTCGAAGTCTGGCACGCCAATGCCGAGGGGTTCTACGAAAACCAGGAGCCGGACCGCCAGCCCGAGTTCAACCTGCGCGGCCGCTTCCGTGCCGACGCGGCGGGGCGGTTCCATTTCCGCACGATCCGGCCGCGCGGCTATGCCCTGCCCGAGGACGGCCCGGTGGGGCGGCTGATGAACCGGCTGGGGCTGCGGCTGGAACGCCCGGCGCATCTGCATTTCCGCCTGTCGGCGCCGGGGTTCCGGCCGCTGGTCACCCATGTCTTCGACCGGGACGATCCGGCGATCGGCCGCGATGCGCTGTTCGGGGTGAAGCCGGGGCTTCTGGCCTCCTTCTGCCCCGAGGCGGGGGGCTATGCCGTGGAGACCCGGTTCGTGCTGTGCCCGGAGGATCAGGCATGATGCGGGCGTTCGTCTTTCCGGGCCTGACCACCCGCGTGATCTTTGGCGAGGGCACGATTGCCCGCACGGGGGAAGAGATCGCCCGGCTGGGACATTCCCGCGCGCTGGTCTTGTCCACGCCGCACCAGAAGCCCGAGGCGGAGGCTCTGGCGGCGAGCCTCGGCGCGCGGGCCGCCGGGGTCTTTGCCGGGGCCGCGATGCACACGCCTGTGGCGGTGACGGAAGAGGCGGTGGCGGCCTTCCGCGCCAGCGGGGCGACCTGCGTTGTCTCGCTTGGCGGCGGTTCGACCACGGGGCTGGGCAAGGCCATCGCGGTGCGGACCGGGTCGGATCAGGTGGTGATTCCCACCACCTATGCCGGGTCGGAGATGACCGACATCCTGGGCGAGACCTCGGGCGGCGAGAAGGTGACGCGGCGCGATCCGGCGATCCGGCCGGAGGTGGTGATCTATGACGTCGATCTGACGCTGACGCTGCCGGTGGGTATGACGGCGACTTCGGCGTTGAATGCCATCGCGCATGGGATGGAGGCGCTGTATGCGCCCGACCGCAACCCGGTGATCGTGGCGATGGTGAAGGAGGCGCTGCCGGCGTTTCGCGATGCGCTTCCGGTGCTGGCGCGCGATCCGGGCGACCGGGCGGCGCGGGCCGGGGCCTTGTATGCCGCGTGGTGCTGTTCGACGGCGCTTGGCTATGTCTCGATGGCGCTGCATCACAAGCTGGCGCATGTGCTGGGCGGGTCGTTCGACACGCCGCACGCGGAAACCCATGCGATCCTGTTGCCGCACACCACGGCCTTCAACGAGGGTGCGGCGCGCGAGGCGCTGGTGCCGATTGCCGCGACCTTTGGCGGGGGATCGGCGGGGGCGGGCCTGTGGGATTTTGCGGCGGCCATCGGTGCGCCCTTGCGGTTGGCGGACCTGGGCCTGACCGAGGCCGATCTGGACCGGGCGGCGGGGATCGCCTTGCGCAACAGCTATGACAACCCGCGCCCGTTCACCGGGCGCGACATCCGGGATCTGCTGCAGGCGGCCTGGGAGGGCCGGCGCCCGCAGCCCTGACACGCGCCCGAGGGCGCCCACGCATGGAGGAGAGGACAATGGCGGATATCAGCACGGAGGTTCTGGTCATCGGGACGGGCCCGGCCGGCAGCGCGACGGCGGCGCTGCTGTCGAGCTATGGCGTCGAGAACATGGTGGTGAACCGCTACCGCTGGCTGGCCAACACGCCGCGCGCCCATATCACCAACCAGCGGGCGATGGAGGTGCTGCGCGACCTGGGGCCGGAGGTGGAGCGCGAGGCGATGCTGCATGCCACGCACCAGCACCTGATGGGCGAGAACGTGTTCTGCGTGTCGCTGGCGGGCGAGGAGCTGGGGCGGATGAAGAGCTGGGGCAATGCGCCCCTGTCGAAGGCCGAGCACCTGATGTCCTCGCCCTGCGAGATGAATGACCTTCCGCAGACCTTCATGGAGCCGGTGCTGTTCGGCGCGGCCTGCCGCAAGGGCACGCAGGCGCGGATGAGTACGGAGTATGTGAGCCATGTGCCGGACGACGAGGGCGTGACGACGACCTGCCGCGACCGGCTGACGGGGAAGGAATTCACCGTGCGGTCGAAGTTCCTGGTGGGGGCCGATGGTGGCAACTCGCTGGTGGCCGAACAGCTTGGCC
>Ga0209368_1000618_pt1 | contig 25743 bp, 26 predicted proteins | sample EBPBio242008_DNA_FD_185862 | JGI IMG/M metagenome (GOLD analysis project Ga0209368, IMG submission 185862) | Wastewater treatment Type I Accumulibacter community from EBPR Bioreactor in Madison, WI, USA - Reactor 1_4/24/2008_ DNA (SPAdes)... | ecosystem: Engineered > Bioreactor > EBPR >...
GTCGTTCTCGATGTGCCCGAGCAGCGCGCGGACGGCGTCGACCATCTCCAGCAGCGTGGTTGCGATCTCGTTGTTGAGCGCCATCTCGCCGTCACGCAGCTTGCTCAGCAGGCTTTCGCCGGCGTGCGCCACTCGTTCGAGCGTGTGCAGGGCCAGGAAGCCACTGGTGCCCTTGATCGTGTGGAGGGTGCGGAAGATGCTCGACAGCAGCTCACGGGAGTTGGGGTCCCGCTCGAGGGCGAGCAGGTCCTGGTCCAGCTGGTCAAGGTTCTCGTGGGATTCGATCAGGAACTCCTGAACGATCTCCTCCATGCCTTCCATCGGCATACTCCTCGTGAGATAGGGGAATCGAGGCTTCAATCGGCTCCTGACTCCGCGATCTGAGGCAGAGTTACGGCTGTTCGCAGAGCGTTTCGCGCCGGGAACCTATCGCCTGAGAATGGGGGGAGCTGAGCCGCCGCGCCGGATCGCAGAACCGCCGGGATCCGGAAAGCTGCGCCCCCGTGGGGATCGCGGCCCCGCCGCGGCGGGAGTGCTGCGGCGCAGCAGGGGGGCCGGCGACCGAGGGGCGAGACGGCGCCCGGGTGGCCTTCACCGTCCGGCGCAGCGGACGATGGACTCTTCGGGTCCACGGGCCCGGTCGACACGGCGGTGATCCCGGCGTCATGACCAGCGACGAACGCTCAAGTCCCTTGTGGCAGAGCCGATAAGGCCGTCGTCCACGTGTGGTAAGGCCGTGCGGCCCGGGGCAGCAGACCCGGCCGCGCCGTTAGATTCGGCCGACCGCCGTCCATTCCGAAGGGCCTGCCTGAAGGACTTCACAAAGGACCGAGTATGCACTTGTCCAGCGACGATGTCGCACAGATCATCCAAGAGGTGTGGAGCTCGATGCTCGGCATTGACGCCGAAGCCGTCGACATGCCTCGCCCGGAGACCAACGACGCCGTCGCGGGGTCCGTGGGGGTCACCGGGGCCACCGACTGCCTCATCTCCATGGAGATGGGCGGCGACGGCGCGCGCCGGTTCGCGGCCACGATGTTCGGCATGGCCGACGACGAAGCCTCCGACGACGACATCGCCGACGGCATCGGCGAGCTGACGAATATGGTCGGCGGGAACATCAAATCCCTGCTGCCCGAACCGAGCACGCTCTCGCTTCCGGTCGTCGCCCAGGGCAAGAGCCCGACGCTGCGGGTGCCCGGCGGGAAGCCGCTCCTCGAGGCCGGCTATATCGCCGGGGGATTCCCCATGTTCCTCACCGTGTGGAACCGGCCCCAGAAGTCCTGACATTCTGCTCCGGGCGCGCGAGCGCCAGCCGGGCCAAGAGTCCTTTTCCCCTGTGTTTCCCTTGTGACTGACAGATTGACCCAGAGAGTGAGACAACCGTGAAGGTCGTAGTTGCCGATGACAGCCGCGCGATGCGGATGATCGTGGTCCGTACCCTGCGCCAGGCCGGGTACGACGGCGCGGACATCATCGAATGTGAGGACGGCGCCGAAGGTCTGGCGGCCGTCAAGGCCAACAGCCCCGACATGGTGCTGTCCGACTGGAACATGCCCAACATGAGTGGGATCGAGTTCCTGCAGGCGCTGCGCGCGGACGGCAACCAGGTCCCGTTCGGCTTCGTGACCTCCGAGGGTTCGGACGCGATGCGTTCGCAGGCCTCCGAGCACGGCGCGCTGTTCCTCATCGCCAAGCCGTTCACGGCGGACATGTTCTCCGAGGCCCTGAAGCCGGTCCTGGGCTGACGCCCCTGCTTACTTGGCGCGCGCCGCAGCCACGGCGTACGCCTCTCCCCCATCCGCGCAGTATCGCGAGAAACGCTCTAGGACCATGACTCCCATCCCCGAGCCAAAGCCCGTGAAGGACCTCTTCCAGGACCTTCTGGGCCGCACGGTGACGATCTCGCCGCACGACAAGCCGGTGGTGCCCAGCGCGCGACGCGCCTGCTGCACCGGCCTGTACGTCGACGGCAACCTCGACACCAAGGCGCTCGTCTGCGCGGACCTCGATTTGGCGGCGCGCTCCGGCGCGGCGCTCGGCCTGGTGCCCCCGACCGGGGCGAATTCGGCCATCGAGAACGTGGAGCTGCCACCGGCGCTCTACGACAACTTTTATGAGGTGCTCAACATCTTCGCGTCCCTGTTCAACGTGGGCGAGAACGAGACGCACCTCAAGCTCAATGCGGTGTTCCAGCCTGGTTCGGTGATTCCCACGAATGCCGCCATGCTGCTGCGTGGTCTCGGCAAACGTGCCGACTACCAGCTGGACATCGAGGGCTACGGGCTCGGCGCGATCGGCATCGTCGTCCCCATGTAGTGCTCGGCCCGCTGCTCGGTCCCTTGACGCGGCCCGGCGTACCGTTGCTGCCTCCCCCGGGAGGCGGACCGGCACGCCGGGCCGCGTCGTCGCGTCTGGGTGCTACGAACGGCGTGTCCGGTTTCAGCGGCGTCAGAACGTGTGGATCGTGACTCGGATCAGGCCGGCGTGGGCGAGGTCCGACCAGTACCGGTCACGGGTGAGGACGGGTGCACCGAGGCGCTGCGCGGCGGCGATAATCAGGGCGTCGGCCATCGACAATGTGGCAGGCCTGCCGTTTCGTCCGGGTGGGCCGGGATGGGTCGCCGACATTTCCAGAAGGTCGGCGGCCTCGATCAGATCGGCCTCAGTGCTCTGGGCGAACTCGACCCCTTGACCGCGCAACGCCTCGGCGATCTCTGGGCCGGTCGAGACGTTGCCCTTCTCCCGAGTCGTTGTGATCACCTCGGCGAGACCTGGGCACGGGAGGAACGCGCTGTCGACACGCTGCAAAACCGCGTGGACGGCCTGCCACCCGCGTTCCTGGATCAGCAAGGAGACGACGGCGGAGGAGTCAAGGCACACGGCCACCATCAGTCGAGACCGATACGGGCGAGCAGATCGGCGGCGATCTCGTCTTCGCTGCGGTCGTCGCCGCTCACGGCGGCCTCGATGCGGTCCCACTTGGCATCCTGCTGGGCGAGGTCGTTCAGGCGCGCCTCTCGGACGTCGCTCGTCGAGTCCCCGCCGTCGCCACCGTGATTTTTGGCCCACACGGCGGCGAGCCGGATGTGGGGCGACACTAGGTGGACGTCAACTCCGTCAATGACGAACTCGACACGGTCACCTTCTTGGACCCCCAACGCGGCCCTGACCTGGGCGGGCATGACGACACGATTCGAGGGACCGACCTTCACCGAAGCGCGTTCTGCCATATGACGATCCTATGCCAGATTCGCCGCATGCGTCATCTGGCAATGTTCTGACACGTGAGATCAGGCCGACAGGTGTCGACGCCCGGTCCGACCGCGCCCCACTACAACCCGGGAAGGTCGACCTCGCGATAGCTGGTCAGGCGGTCGGCCAGGCGGCGGTCGCGGACGCGCGCGATGAGGTGCTGATGGACGAGAGCGATCCGCAGCCGGCCTGGATGAGCCAGAGTCTCGGCGAGCAGGTGCATCGCCGTCAGGGTCTTCGCCAGGTCGGTGATCAGCGCGGCGGGATCGCCTTGCGGGATGAGCGAGACGTACGTCGGCTGAGCCGGCGCCTCGTCGAACGACTCGATCGCGATGCCCGCCAGCGGTCGGTCCCCCGGGAGTTGCGCCAGGAGCTGCTGCGCGGCCAGAGCATCCGCCTCTGCGGCCTCGTGGTCGACGGCGAAGATCAGGTTCACGGGTTGCCCGGCCGAGAACATGAGCGCAAAAGCCTTGAGCACAGACAGCGGCGCGGTTCGGGCGGACAGCGATTCGGCGGCGAAGTCGGTGGCCACCACCACGCGGAAGGCCGGCACCTCGACGGCGCCCGGGCGGGGGTCAGCGCTGTCCAGGCCGTACGCCGGAGCCTGCCCGTACGCCGAGTGCCGGTCGGCGTCCGGCGACCCTAGTGGGCGGGCACCCGACGTACCGACGATCCGCCGCACCGCCTGGTCCTGCCCTGCGACGAAGTTGACCTCATCGCTCGACGGCGATGGACTCACACGCCCACCTGCCAGGGCCGAGCAGCAGGTCGTGCTCCACACATTGTCCTCACGTTGCCCTATCGGCTTACGGGGTAACGCTTCTGAGCAGGCTGGCGAAGGAGGGACCTCATCGCGCGACAGCCTCGGCCGATGGAGAAGGCGACGGCAAGCCGGCACGTCGACGCCGGGGCGATCAGCAGCAGACAGGTGCACTCCATGGACTCCCCGCCAATCCTCGATGCGTGTCTCATCGTCAAGGACGAAGCGCTCAACCTGCCGCGTTGCCTCGCCTCTCTGGAGGCGCTTCGACCTCTGCTCGGAGAAGTCCACGTCTACGACACGGGGTCCACCGACGACACCATCGCCATCGCCAGGGCGGCGGGTTGCCATGTCGCTGAAGGCTATTGGGATGACGACTTCGCACGTGCGCGCAACGCCAGCCTCGCCATGTCCAGCGCCGCGTGGGCGCTGACGATCGACGCGGACGAGGAGTACGTTGGTGATCCCGCCGCTCTCGCCGGACACCTCGTGGGCACCGGTTGCGACGTCTTCAGCCTGGTCCAACAACATCTCGACGAGGAAGGACGGATCGCAGGCCGAACGCCATATGCAAAACTCGTATGGCGCGACGAGGTGCGTTTCGCCCGTGCGATCCACGAGATCCCCACGCGACTGGATGGCAGAACCTGTCGGATCGGCACGATCGGCGAGAGCGTTGCTTCACTGCGGCACTATGGCTACGCCACCGAGCGGCTCCGGGCCGCCAAGGCTGAACGCAATGCCGGCACGGCTCTGGGCGCCCTCTCGGCCGCCCGGGCGCGCCGCGACCCAACCGACGTCATCCGATCGGCACGCCACGCTGCGCGATCCTTGGCGGCCCTCGGGCGTACCGACGACGCACTCGTCCTCTACGCGGAGGCCTTGGCGGGCTTCGCCGTCGGCACCCTTTCGTGGCGCCTCACCGCCGTCGACATCACGACGACGCTCATCGCGTCCGACCGGGTGAGCGAGGCTGCCCGACACCTGGAAGGTCTTCGATCAGCCGGTGGCGACGAGCGCACATTGCGGGACGTTGCAGCGCGCCTGTGCCATCGCGGGGGCGGCTGGACTGACGTCCTGAGACTCACCGCGCCCTGGCTCGGCTCACCTAGCCCCGATATCCGCGAGCGTGCCGCAGACCTTGAGGTTCTCGATCTTCGCCGCTTGGCCGCGCTGCAGGCAATGGATGCGGGCGAGGTCGTCGCCACACTTCGTACGCTGGTCGACCTCTACGGCGAATCCCGGTACGCAGACGACCTCGCCGCGCTCACCGCCTGAACCCCCACCACACAGGGAGAGACACCGACCGCCTGAACCCCTTGTCCCAAAGGGCCCGAGCCCGCCACGATGTCGTGGCGGGCTCAGGTAGGACGGGGATCAGAGTGATTCGGCGAATACCCCCGCAGCAGGATCGGCGGCAGATGTGACCTCGCAGAACGAGACGAATCGGCGCTGTAACGCGGCGTTAGGGACATCTACGGGCTCGGGCTCCCGAGCGAGCAAATCCGCGTCGGCCACAACGGTTGCCAGTCGGTGCATGGCGGTGAAAGCCGCGCCGAGCTCCATGACGAGCACCTGCAGGTCACCATTGCTCACGACGGCGGCGTGGGCGCTCTTGCCTGCAGCCTCGGCGAACGACTCCACGCGCACCGGAGCGATGGCGGTGTCCACATCGAGCCCCTCGAGCAGAACTTGAGCGCAGGACACGTCCTCGTCGGTGGGCTCATGCGGAACGGCGAGGACGAGCTCGACCGGGGCGTCGGCGGGGAACATAGCGGCGTATGCCTTGAGGACGCTCAGGGTCGTCGCAGCTTGAGAAAAGTCGGTGGCAACGACGATCCGGAAGGGAGTGCGGGTCGTAGTCTGCACATCGGACTGACCCGGCTCCCCGATTCCGCGGATCTGCGCGGCGATGTCGGCCCAGCTCATCGGCTCGTTGTCGGGCATGCGGTGTCCTCACTGGAACGGTGCCGAAAGCGGCACTGGCGTCGTGGTGTCATTCACCCATCGACCGCCGTACGCCGATCCTGACTGCCGCTCTAAGGCTTTCAGAGACCGGTACCCATCAACCAGCGGGCCGCTGAGCAGTAGGACCAGAGGCGTCAGCGGAGGAACTCCATCAGCGACGGCTGGATGATCTTGGCCGACGCCTGCAGCGCGGCGTTGTAGGCATTCGACTGAATGTTGAGGTCCATGGCCGCCTTGATGAAGTCGACGTCCTCGACCTTCGACAGCGCGATCCGTGACGCATCGTCCTGCAGGCCGTTGAGCTCCTGAAGTTTCTCCAAACGGTTCACCTTGGCGCCGACGACGCTCTGCACCGACTGGAGCTGGTCCATCGCTTGGTCCAGGTCCGTAAGGAGCGCCGAGGCATTCGATTGACTGTATGAGCCATCCGGCTGGCCGAGCTCGTCGGCGAGCCGTTCAAGGAGGCCCTTGCCCGGGGGGTTCGTGGTGTCGTCCGCAAGCAGGTTGGACAGTGCGTCCTTGCCGGAGGCGCCGATGTCCATTTGCCCCGCCTCGCCCGGCGAGTCGCTGATCGTGCGGAGCACCTTTTCGGAGTTGCCGAGAAAGGCCCCGGTTGTGGGCTCGAACGCGTTGTTATTCGCGGGGTCGTATGCCGTGCCAGCAAAGATCGGCCTGCCGCCGTACTGGGTGTTGGCTACCTGAATCACCGCAGACTTGAGCTGCTTTAGCTCCTCGGCATAGGCCTTCCGCTGGATCTCGCTGTTGGTGCCGTTCAGGGCGGCAACCGTCTGCTGGCGAACCCGCTGGAGCATCGGGTTGATACGTGCAAGAGCGTCGTCGGTTGCCTGTAGCCGGGAGAGCCCGTCGGAGATGTTGATGCCGAACTGCTCTAGCGCACGCTGGTCCGCCCGGTGCCGCATGGCCTCGACGGTGTCGACCGGGCTGTCGGACGGGCGGTTAAGCCGCTTGCCGGACGTGAGCTGCTCCTGCGTCTTCTGCAGGCGCCCGAGGCTGTCGTCCAGGCCCATGAGCTGGGTCCGGTTCATCGAGTTCTGGGTGATTCGCATGTCGGGTCCTCAGCTAGCTCAGTGAGTCATGTTCAGGAGCGACTCGATCGTCGCGTCGACTGCGGTAATGAACTTCGCGGCAGCCTGGAAGCTGTGCTGGTACTGCACGAGGTGAGTCATCTCCTCGTTGAGTGAGACACCGCTCACGCTATCGCGCGCGTCGTCAGCATTCTTGACGACGTTGTCTGCGGCTGTCTTGTTGCGGCTAATGCTCTGCGCCTCCGTACCGAGCTTGGCGATCAAGCTTCGATACGCCGCATCGGGACCGTCCTTGTCGCTGAGGTGACCCGCCATCTTTAGTGCGTTGTTTGCGTTGAGGACCTTGCCGGTCGCGTCCCACTGGGTGTCCGACACAGCCAGCTGGTTGGCCGTGAAGCCCGACGCAAGCTGAAGGTTCTTCGCGGTGATGCCGGTATTGGCGGCGCCATCCGACGTGAACATGTCCGAGCCGGCCTGGCCTGGGTTGGCGGCGTCGAGCGGTGGGGTGTAGCCCTGCTGCTGCTGGCTGTTGACCTTGTCGGCGAAGCTCTGCGCCACCTTGTTGAGGTCGTCCATATAGTCCGGCAGCGTGGTGTTCATGTTGGTGAGCTGACCGGCCATCGTGCCCGTCGTCGCGGACGTGAGGACCACGCTCGCGGGCGTCGGGGCGGCCGCCGCGAGCGGGTCAGAGATGTCCCGTAGCCCGGCGGTCCAGGTGACACCGACGGCGGCTGGCCTGGCGGGCAGGGAGGCGTCATACCCCGCCGGACCGGTAGCGCCCACCTGCGCGTAGAACCGGTCGTTCACGAGGTAGTCGCCCGTGCCGCCCCCTAGGCGCACGTTGACGACGCCATCGGCGGCGGGCTCTGCCTTGGCGCCGGTGAGGGTGGTTACCTTCTCGACGAGCTGGTCACGCTGGTCCGCGAGTTCATTGGCAGGCAGGCCGTTGATGACGTTGTTCTTAATCGCTCGATTCAGCCGTGCGATGTCCTTCGCCATGGCATTGACATCGTCGACGTTCGCGTTGAACTCGGTGCGCGCATCATCCCATTGCGTGGCGATCTGTTTGCCCATGGAGTTGAACTGATTAATAACTGCCTGTGCCTTCTGAAGCACCACGCCGCGGGGCGCAGCAGCCGTGACATCGTTGGCGATCCCGCTCCACGCCGTCCAGTACTCCCCGAGCTGGGCCTGGAGCTGCTTGGTCGACGGCTCACCGAAGGTGCGCTCGAGAGCCTCGTAGACCTTCTGCTTCTCGGCGTAATCGCCCTGTGTCTGGTGCGCTGTCCTCGCCCGCGCCTCCAGGAACTCGTCGCGCATCCGGGAGATTCCGGTGACTTTTACGCCACCGCCGGCCTGGTCGTACTTGGCCCAGATCGCGGGGACAGTGGGACCACCGACTGCGACCTGGTCGACCCGCTGCCGGGAGTATCCGGGAGTGGCGGAGTTCGCGATGTTTTGGCCGGTGACGTCCAGGCCGCGCTGTGCTGCGAAAATCGCGCGCGCGCCGAGATTCAGGCTGCCGAAAGAAGACATCTGGGCTACTCCAACTCATCCGTGAGCGGTCAGGGCCGCATCGTGCTGTCCTGGGCTGCCCGATGCCGACTGGGCAGCCGTATTCCCTATCGGCGGCCCACTGCGAATCTAAACCATCAGGGACGACGGGGTCACCGTCGTCCCTGATGAACACTGTTCTGCGCTCTCCGATCAGACCGCGCGGTCCAGATAGAGCGCCTGGGCGCCGGCGTGTTTCACTTCGCGCCGCTCGAAGCGGAGATCCGCGTCGGTGGCGACAAGTTCGTACTGCACGAATGTGGCGAGGAGTCTGGTCCGATGGATCAGACTCTGCACTCGATCCGCAAGATGGGTCGGCATCGGACCCAGCCCCTCCGGGGCCACGAAAGGCATGACGTCGCGGACGTCACCGGTGCGCAATGTCAGCTCGTGAGCGTCGAGGTCGTCTTCCATCCGCGTCAGCGCCTGCTCCCAAGCGTTCATCGGCCTTCGACCTGCCTGGCAGCCTGTGTCCATGCATCCCGCAAAGGCTCGATGACCTCACGCACCGTGTGGATGCGCGCGGCGTCCTTGTAAATGTTCGCCTGGAAAAGCTCAATCAGGCACCATTCGTAGAGGGCGAGCAGGTTGGGTCCGCCCTCCCAGGCATCGATCTGGAGGGTCGCCGCAAGCTCGGTGATGATCTCCTGCGCATGCACGAGGTTCGTGTGCGCCGTGGGGACGTCATGCGCGACCACGGCCCGCTCCGCTGTGATCAGGTCCTTGCTCAGCCGGTCATACAGCATCACGAGGAGCTGCCCGGGGGTGGCGGTGCTCACCGATTCCTGGGCATACCGGTTGCGGAGTTGGGCCGCGGTCGTCATATCGTCTCCTTGCCTGGTTACTTAGAGTTCGAGGCCGACAACGCGGCAAGCTGCCCGCTGAGCCACTGCCCTTGCGACTGCATTTTGCTCAGCAACGCTTCCAGCGTGGAGAACTGCTTGCTCAGCGCGGACTCCCGCAGGCTCATGCGCTCATTGAAGTCGGTGAGCCGGTCCGTGTAATCCTTGAGTTGCGACTGCTCCCCCTGGATTCGAACGGTCAAGTAACCATCGGCCGAGTTCGACGTCTGCTTACTCAAGTCGGAAACCTTGGTCGCGGTGTCTGTGAATGTCGCCTCCACCGCCTTCGGGTCCCTCACGTACGCGGCTTCGAACTTCGCCTTGTCGAACGTGACCGTGCCGTCCTTTTGGAACTCCACGCCCATGCTGGCCAGTTGGCCGGCGCTCGACCCTGAGAAGATCGACTGCAGCCTGTACTGGACGTCGCGGACAGTCGATTCACCGTTGAGGCTTCCGGCCGTCTTCTTGTCTGGGTTGTACTTCGTTCCGTCGGCCATCGTCTTCAGCGCCGTGTTCGCGGCATCGATGAGGGCCTTGACCTTGTCACCGATTGACGACGAATCTGCCTTGATGTCGAGCCTTACCGGCGTCGCGGAGACCGACTGCGCCGTGATCGTCACGCCCGGCACGACGTCCTTGAACGTGTTCGACGGCGAGGAGAGGGCGAACCCGCCCACGCCGCCGAGCTGGATCTTCGCGTCTTGACCCGTCGTCACGGTGGTGAAGTCGCCGAGCGGTGTACCCGATTCGATCGTGACGTCGGTGCCGACCCCCGTGGCGCTCGAGCTGACCTGAAGCCCGTACGTCCCCGGAGCGACTTGAACCATGTTGGCCTGCAGACCCAGGCCAGACTTGTTGATCTGGTCGACCACATCGGCCAGCCCGGCACCCGCGGCAACCGAGATGGGCAGCGTCTTCTCATTGGCGCTCCCGGCTGCGGCAGTCACATTGAACGTGAAGGCGCTCGCGAAGGTGGCCGTCGAGGCAAACGTCGCTGCCGACTTCACCGAGCCAGCCGCTGCCATCTGATCCACGGTGAACGACAGACTCGTGGGCGTCGCCGTCGAAGCGGTCACCGCCGTGGCAACGTCCTTATTGCTGCTTGTGGCCGTGGTGGTCTGCCAGGCCGAGGTGCCGCCGAGTACGGTGTCAGGAATGAACGCCTTGGCGGCCTCACCCAGCGACTTGAATTGCGTGTTGAGGCCCTGCAGGGCGGAGATGAGCGTATTGCTCGCCTTCTGCCCGTCGCTGTAGCGCTTTCCGGAGAGGCGTTCCACAGACATCAGCTGCTGGACCATGTTGGCCGAGTCGAAGCCGGTTAACCCACTAACCTGCATGCTAGACATGTCTTCCCCTTTCTCGAAACGGGTGATCGCGTGGCACGGCGGAAGGGGACGCGGGCATGATGCCCACGCCCCCTCACCGTCGTGCTAGTTGAATCAGCCCAGGAGCTTGAGGACCGACTGCGGGGCCTGGTTGGCCTGAGCCAGCATCGAGATGCCGGCCTGCTGCAGGACCTGGTTGCGGCTGAACTGCGTCATTTCCTTGGCCATGTCGGCGTCGCGAACGCGGCTCTCCGACGCGGCCAGGTTCTCCGCGGACACACCGAGGTTCTTGATGGTGTGCTCGAGGCGGTTCTGGATCGCACCGAGGCTCGCGCGGTGCGAGGCGATGCCATCGATCGCACTGTCCAGCGTGGTGATCGCAGTGTTCGCGCTCGTCGCCGTGGTGACGTCCACAGCGCTGATGTTGGTGCCACCGACAGCGGCGGAGGTCAGCGCCTGACCCGCGAAGGTCATCGTGTCGCTGGCGTTCGCGCCCACCTGCAGGGTGGTCGTCGCCGTGGTGAACAGGTCCAGACCGTTGAACTTGGTGCGCTTGGCGATCTCACCGATCTCCGTCGTGAGCTGGGTGATCTCAGACTGAATCTGGCCCAGGTTCGCGGTGGAGTTGGTGCCGTTCGAGGCCTGAACCGCGAGCGTACGCATGCGCTGCAGCATCGAGTGGACCTCATCGAGGGCACCCTCAGCCGTCTGAACCATCGAGATGCCATCCTGCGCATTGCGGGACGCCTGGTTGAGACCGTTGACCTGTCCACGCAGCTTCTCGCTGATCGCGAGGCCGGCAGCGTCGTCAGCAGCGCGGTTGATACGCAGACCGGAGGACAGCTTCTCCAGGCTGGACTGCATCGCACCCTGAGTACCGGACAGGTTCCGGTAAGCGTTCAGAGCGCCGATGTTGGTGTTGATCTGCAGACCCATGATGTTCTCCTTCGTGGAATGGGGCCCAGCCCCGCCTTCCCTGGCGGAACCGTCATAGTCGGCGGTCGGTCGACCATCCCGACCGGGGTCACCCCCGCACATTTCCTATCGGTACCCTCGTCGCAAAACTGAGATGCGACATGCGACGGCGTCAGATCTGGGCCGGCATTCGGGCCAGGCGGGGGTTGCTCCTCCGCCGAGCGGGTGGCCGGTCAGCTCGCCACCACGGCACAGCCCGATGCCATACTGAGCCGTTCGCGGTAGAGCAGATTCACGTGCTCCCCCCGCGCTCCCGCCTGACAAAGCTCATCCCCTACTGCGGCGGCATGAGCAGACCCGAACTCGGCGAGGAGCATCGCGAGCGACTCATCGGGGCGACTGCCCCACATCGCGAGGATCAGTTGCCCAAGCCCGCCGCCTGCGCCGTGCTTGGCAAGCAGGGGAAGAGCGGCGGCGAGCGACTCGTCGTACTCTCCAGCGAGGGCTGCGGCCTGAGCACGGGCCGCCAGCACCGGCACCCAGCTGTCCAAGCGACCTGCTCCCGACTTCGGACGATTGATGAGGCGCAGCAGGGTCAGCGCCTCGCGTGGTTCGCCCTTGCCGAGTGCTAACTTCCCCCACAGCCAAGCGGTCATCTCCGGATCCTGCCCCTCCTGGCGAAGCTCTTGCAGGACAACCTCTGCGTCGTCGTAGCGACTCGTCTCGAGATACAGCATCGCGAGGAGCTCTCCAGCCTCGAGACGGAACACTCGCAGCCCCCCGACGTGGCGCCGAGCCTCGACGAGATCGTCGATCGCCTCCTCGAAGCGGTTCGCGCCCATGAGGGTGCGGGCCCTATTCCAGAGCACTTCCGTCAGGTGAGGTCCGCCGTGGCGGCGCGCCTCTTGGAGCTCCCCTTCCAGCAGGGCAAGGTTGCGGGCGACCTTGCCCGCATGCGCCTCCGCCGTGTAGCCGGTGTGCACCGTGGTCAGTACGTCGGGAGATAGCTGGGCGCAGGAAGCCAGCCCCCCACTGCTCAGCACCACGCGCTCGTGGACGCGATTCTCAAAGCAGGTCGACCCACGCCGCATGACCCGGATCGAATGGGCAGTCAGCGTTCCACCGTGCCCGTCGACCACGAGTAAGGAACTGAATGCTTGAACCGCCCCCCCGAGCTCGTCACGCAGACGCGCCGCGAGGGCACAGACGTTGGCCTGCACTACGTCGTCCGCATCAGTCCAGAGGATCCACGGCGCCGACCCGAATGTCAGCGAAGCATTGCGGGCGCGCGCGAAGTCATCGTCCCAGTAGCCCTCTGTGACCTTCGCCCCCCAGGTGCGCGCAATCTCCACGGTGCGATCGGACGACCCCGTGTCGTAGATGTGGACAACTCCCAGGATCGGTCGCAACTGTTCGAGGGACGCCAGGCATGCGGGCAGGTAGGCTTCCTCGCTCTTCACGATCATCGCCACATCCAGCAGGGCTTGGGGCGTCACGGTTCCACGTCCTCGGTGGCGCCACCGGACGACCCCTGAGCGCGACTGACGGCCACCGAACCAGAGGGCTGGTGCTGCCAGTCGGTGCCCAGACCGATCATTTGCCTCAATGAGGACGCGACCTGCGGTCCGGGCTCCCCAGCTAGCTCCATCTCGGCGGCGACCCCCACCGCGTGCTCCGGCCCGAACTCCGCGAAAAGGCGGGCGAGCGCCTCGGTTGGCCGGTCTGCCCACAAGGCCACCACCAACGGACCGAGCCCAGCCCCTCCCCCGTGCTTAGCTAGCAGCGGGATTGCCGCAGCGAGCGCTTCCTCGTACTCACCTACCATGGTCGCCGCCTGCACTCGCGCCCTGAGGACGGGCGCCCAGGAATCCACCATCCCCACGGCGGACTTGGGGCGATTTACCAGCCGCAGCAGCGGAAGTGCCCTATCGTGCATCCCCCGGCCAATGGCCAGGCGAGCCCAGAGCCAGGCGGTCATATCCCTGTCTTGGCCCTCCTGGCGAAGCTCCTGGAGAAGGGGTTCGACCTCATCCCAGCGCCCCTGATCTAACAACAGTTGAGCCAGGCGTTCACCCCCGAGCAGGCGAAATTTTGGGTGACAGTCCAGCTTCCGCATCTCTTCGAAGTCCCGTTCGGCCGCACGTACGTCGCCGACTCCGGCGAGGGATCGCCCACGATTCAGCAGCGCCTCGGCGAGCTGAGCCTGACTTTCATTGGCCCGACAAGCTTCCACTTCGACTTCTAGGATATTAAGATTGCGAGAGAGTTTCCCCGAGAAGGCGGCGCTGGTGTAGCCAATATGCACAATAGAAACGGTTGAAGATGGCAATCGTCTCAGACATGGGTCACCACCATCCATGCGGACGGGCCGTTCATGAACCCGGTTTCGGTAGCAGACCCTTGCGCGCCTGAAGATGCGAATCGAGGTCGCCGAAGAATAGCTCGCATCAGAACGGAGCAGCACTGATGACTCAAACGCATCCACGTCGACCTCAGTGGAAGCCGAGACTAATTCGGACTCCAAAGAATCCGTTTCAACCGAAACCCTTTCATCGGCATCCACAATCAGCACCCAGGGGGCTGAGCTGAGGGCCATTGCTGCATTTCGAGCCCGAGCGAAATCATCGTCCCAATAGCCCTCGGTGACCTCCGCCCCCCAAGCGCGCGCAATCTCCACGGTGCGGTCGGACGAACCCGTGTCGTAGATGTGGACAACCCCTAGGATCGGCCGCAACTGTTCGAGCGACTCCAAGCACGTGGGGAGGTAGCCCTCCTCGTCCTTCACGATCATCGCAACGTCAAGTAATGCTTCGCTCGCCTGGGTCACGAGGCCACCCCTACTCCGTCGGCGACAGCGAGACCTCGGCTCTCGACATCCGCGCGCGTGCTGGACCAGAACTGGCGCGCGAAAACCTGCCCTGTCCCCGCGTAGGGTTGACCGCTGAAGTGCACGGGGGTGAAGTAGTGGGACGGGTAGATCGTGAGCGGATATTGGTAGCGCTTCCACACGTCGGTGACAACGGCGGGGCCGGTCGTCTTCCAGGGGTGAGCATCGGTGACGGTTACCTTGTCGTGGACGGTTGCGATCAACTGCCCGATGTACGGCGAGTCCGGAACGGCGCCCATGAACGCATTCGTGATTAGACCGGGCCGCAAATGCTCGTTCTCCCAGCTCGCGAACTCCGAGGGATCGAGTAGCCAGTCCGGCAGCGGGCGCACGCATTCGGCGTCGGCATCGACCGCCATGCCTCCTTCGGAGAAGAGGATCTCATAGCGCATCAGGTCTGCGACACCGGCGAAGCGCCCTGCCGCCGCGAGCGCGCGGATGTGGCGCCCGTTAATCCAAGTGCGGCTGAGGAGGTCGGCGTTCCCCCACACACGGACCTCGAAATCGGAGTTGAGGCGGCGCCAACTCCCGATGCACTGCTCGGGTCGCCTCGATTCGTCACCTATCCAGACGATATGGAGCAGCCTACTGATTGCCATGGACAGGATCACCCCTTTTCCGGATAGCCGACCGCGGAGGGCAGGCCGCCTGCTAACGATGGGCCGCTGGGAAGCGGCGATTGTCTAGGGAGACATGCGCACGCAGGACGCCGAGTCGTCACCTCCATCCATCGACCGGTCATGCCCATTGCTGACGCGAACCTCCTGAAGAGGCCGATCCGTCCAGGCGAGGATCCTGGTCGACCGTGGAGTCTCCCACTGCGGGCAACGGGCTGCTTGACACGTGCCTCCCTTCGGCGAGGGCAGCCTCGACCGGTGACCGCCTCGCATGCTGGAGATTGCTCCGACGCCGGCAGGTCGATTCTCGCCGAGGCGTCCAGGCACTACGGGCGCCGCAATCCGAGGAGCCCACGGGTTCTGATGCCGTCGGGAGAGTCGCGGGAGCGCGTCCCCTTCCGGAGCAGACACGGTCCGGGATCGCGCTCACAACCGAGATCCAGCGGCCGATAGGGCCGTTCGTGGTAGGCGTGGCTCAGCTCCGGCGACCGCACAGTAGTTGTCGACCTCTGGACCGTCCCGCAAACGACTCTCATGCCGCTCAGAGGCAGCGCTAATCCCGAAGCTCTGGTAGCCGAAGGGGTGACAGACGCCAATCCATTGGAGGCGCAAAATGACTCAATCTTCTCGGCCTACGAAGCGGCGCTTCGTGGTCGCAACGAACTGGAGCCGACCCACGATCGTCCTGGCCGCTGCCACCCTCGTTGCTCCCATTGCTGACGATGGCCTGCTGGTGATCACCACTCCCTCGACGCCGTCCAACAACGACGAAAAAAAGGTAGATGCCCTTCGACGTGGCATCCCGGGCGGCGATCGGCTAAACGTCTCGTTAGAGTCATTCCGCCAAGTGCTTTCGCAACCCCACGACGGCTTCGTGGTCCCTCAAGGAGACATCGACGCCCTCCTGATGCAACTCGCTGAAATCAGCCGGTTGGTCCAGTCCGCAGATGAGCGACCGCGTAACTCTGGGGTGCCCGAACGCCTAGAGAAAGCCCTTCATGGCTACGCCGACATCGGCGCCGAAGCCGACGCACTCACCACGGCCATGGCATTTCATGCATCGCGCCCGCCCTATCAGGGAACATACATCGGAGGCGGTCGACTGCTCGTCCGAACGAGTTTCTCCGGTAGCCTCGTCTGCCCGAGCCACGATCTCGCGCGCACCCCTCGTCTCCTTCTCCAAGGGGAGGTTGACGAGGAGCGAAGCGCCTACCTCCGATCCAAGGTCCTCCCTGGACAACGCGTTCTACAGATAGGTGCCGGCTTCGGAGAGGAAACGGTACTCGTCGCCCAGCTGGTCGGACCGACCGGCCGCGTGGTGGCGCTGGAAGCGTCTCCGTCGGATCTCCAGTTCCTCCGCGAAAACCTCATCCTCAATCGGGCCGACAAGACGGTAGAGCTGGTGGAGGCCCAGCTCGATGATCACCGTGGCCCGACTCCGTTCGACGAGCCGCCCGGCTGGTACGGGCCTGCCTTAGGCAACCCCTGGCACGGTTCACGACAGCATCCCACGACACTCATGGCCGCAGCCGAGCACACCGAGGTGCCGACGACAGATCTAGCGCCGCTGATGGAATCAGCGGACCCATTCGAGCTCGCGATGCTCTGCCAACCCCACCGCCTTGGACTCGCTCTCACACGGCTGCGCCCGCTGCTGGATGCCGACCGAATCAGCCGCCTGCTGTGCAGCGTCGCTCCGCTGGCGCGACCAGACGACTGGACACGTGCCGCCGGGGAGTTCACCCGCCTCGTCGAAGCCGGGTGGACACTCGCTGCCATCGGCGAGGAAGGGCAGGCCCTCCCCGCCCCCCTCGAGGTACTCCTTCACCATGAGGGCCACCTGAACGTCGTCCTCACGACGCCAACCCGGCGCTGAGCCCTCATGCCGGCCCGCTTCTCCCTCATCATCCCCGCTCACGACGCCGCGGCGACCCTGGGCGTAGCCCTCGACACGGTCGCGTCCCAGGTGCGCGAGTTCGACGACGTCATCGTCGTCGCGGATTGCTGCCGAGATGACACTGCGGAGATCGCGCGAGGCGCGGGAGCGACGGTCATCGTCAGCCGCAAGGGTCATCCCGGGCTAGCTCGGAACGCTGGACTCGATGCCGCAACCGGTGACTATGTTCTTTTCCTCGACGCCGACGACTGGTACGTCCGCGACGACGCGCTCGCCCGACTAGAGCACCGGATCGAGGAGACCGGGTCCCCCGACATCCTGCATTTCGGCTTCATGTGGGGCTCGGAGCCCGCCTCGGCCTTCGGATGGCGCGCCCACGCGTATGGCTGCGTGTGGGCCCGGGCCTGGTCGCGCCATGCGATTGGGGGGATCCGGTTCGCCGCGGAAGCGATGGCCGAGGATCTGGCCTTCTGTCGTCGCGTCTTCGCCAAGCCCCTGCATCACGAGACCCTTGACGAGGTCCTTCTACAATATGTGTTCCCCAGCCCGACGAGCTACACGGGCCGCTGGATCGCAGCCGGCCGCCCAAGCGCTGGTTGACCACGACCGCTGTATCGCTGCCCAGCTTGCCCTAATCGGGCTCTTCCTACTTGAGTGTGGGGTGAGCACGACGCGCTGACGGGTGTTGGAGTGCGGTGGATGGGGGTCGAGGCCCCCGAGGATCAGGGGACTTCTACCTCTCCTGACCCCGAGGACCTCGACGATGCCCGAGCCTACTTTGTGCTGCCCGAAGGGCGGCTATTGCGTGCGGTGTGACCTGCTGGTCGGCCTGGACGGGCTGCACGTGATTGGCGTGGACCGCGACGACGGGCCGGGGGCGGTGTTGACGGTGCGGGTGGAGTCGGCGCCGACGGTGATGGGCATGCATCTCATGCGGGGTCCTCGCGCACGCGCACGGTCGGGTCGAGGCCAGGCTGGTGGACGCCCCGTGTTTCGGGCGGCCGGTGAGGGTGATCTGGCGCAAGCGGCGGTGGCGCTGCCCGGACCCCGGCTGTGCGCGGCTCACGTTCGTGGAGCAGGACGAGAAGATCGCGGCGCCGCGTGCGTTGCTGACGGTGCGGGCGTGCTGGTGGGCGATCGGGCAACTGCGCCGCGAACACGCTTCGGTGGCCGGGATCGCCCGACAGCTGGGCACGACCTGGAACACGGTCTGGGCCTCCATCAAGCCCCTGCTCAAGGCGGCCGCGGAAGACCCGACCCGGTTCGAGGGGGTGGACACCCTCGGCGTCGACGAGCACGTCTGGCACCACGTGTCCACGAAACCGGCCGAGGACGGCGGGCGCGGCCTCAAGGAGCTGACCGGGATGGTCGACCTCACCCGCCACCCAGGCAAGAACGGCAAGGTCGTGGTGCGCGCCAGGCTGCTGGACCTGGTCCCGGGCCGTACCGGGTCCGCTTACAAGGACTGGCTCAACGCCCGCGGGAAGGCTTCCGCAAGCGGGTCGAGGTCGCCACCCTGGACCCCTTCCACGGGTGCAAGAACGCCATCGACGACCAGCTCGCCGACGCCACCGCCGTCCTGGACGCCTTCCACGTCGTCAAGCTTGGCACTCAAGCCGTCGACGAGGTCCGCCGCCGCGTCCAACAGGACACCCTCGGTCACCGCGGCCGTAAGAACGACCCGCTGTACCGGGTCCGGAACAACCTGCGTGCCGGACGAGAGAACCTCACCGACAAACAGAAGTCCCGCCTGAACGCGGTGTTCACCGCCCGCGAGGAACACCGCGAGGTCGAAGTCGCCTGGTCCTGCGCCCAACTGCTCCGCTCCGCCTACCACCAGAAGGACCACGCCGCCGGGAAGGTGATCGCCGAACAGATCACCTGAGTTGGCTCAAATCGTTAGTGACCCGGTTTCTGCAGTGCGTTGAGGATGGCTTGCTGGGGTTCGGGGATTTCGGGTGGGATGCGGTGGGTGGCGCCGTTGATCCGGATGGTCGCGCTTCGCAGGGGCCGTAGTTGCCGGTTGACCTGCCGGATCGTGATCCCGGTGCGGCTTTGGATCTCACGGGCGAGGGGCGAGGGCGGTCATGACGATGGTGAGGTGGGCTTCGATCGCGTCACGGTTGTGGTGGAACATGGGCCGGGCCCGCAGATCGGTCTTGGACATGCGAAACGACGCCTCGACGTGCCACAGGTCGTGGTAGGAGGCGATGACCTCGGCGGCGGGCATCAGTGTGTGGGGGATGTTGCTGACGTAGCCTTTCAACCCGACCAGCCGCCGCGCTCGCGCGAGGGCGTTCTCGTCCAGGACGGCGTCGCCCTTGTGGACCGTCACGAACCGCGGGGTCCTGGCGGCGCGTTCCCCCGCCACGACGGCCTTCGCGCGGTTCTCCTGCAGGGTCAGGGTCCGCCCGTCCCGGGCGGCCCGCTTCGCCGAGTACGCCCAAACGGCGCGCCACGACTTCGGATGCATGGCCGGGTCCCACACCGGCTCGACCTTCTTCGCCACGTCATTTTCGCTGGTAGTGCCCGCGTGCCGGGGCGTGATGGTGTCGATGAGCTGCCCATCAACCAAGGCGTCCCCGTGCCAGCGGAAGTGTGAGGCAAGATCGGCGGGGGCCTTGGCCTGGCGGGATCCCACGATGAACCTCATCCCGGCTTCGTCGAGCGCCTTCAGATTCGACGATGAGAGCATCCCGGCGTCGGCGACGACGACGAAGTCGGCCAGCCCGTGCCGTTCCTGGAACGCCCTGATCGTGGGCAGCAACGTGGCGGTCTCGGCCTTGTTGCCCGCCCAGCAGGTGAGCTCCAGCGGGAAACCCGTCCGGTCGACCAGAAGCCCGACCACGACTTGGGGGTCGACGCGCCGCTCCTTGGAGTAGCCAACCTTGCGCAGCTCGTCTTCGTGCTCTGCCTCGAAGTACAGCGTCGTCACGTCGAACAAGACGAGGGTGAGGTCCCCATGGCTGGTGGCGTGCGCGAAACACGCGGATGCGACTGTGGCGCGGTAGTCCCGCCCGGTGACCCTGGCCAGGGTCCGCTTCATCGTCGCGTAGCTGGCCGGCCGCGCCCCCAGCTCGATCAGGACCCTGCCGGCGTCCAGTAGCGAGGTGGGCTCGACCACGCGGGCGATGACCAGGTCAGCGAACACCGGATCCTCAAGCGCCGCGGCGAACCCCAGCTCCTCGTACACGGTCCCGATCGCGCGATACAGGACCTCACTGCCAGTCGCCAGGATCCGCGCCGGCGCGACCAGCCCGTCACGCTCGCCCAGCGCGGCCGGGGAGGACCAGTCCAGGACCCCCTCGGCCGGCCCAGGCAGGAGCCGTGCCGGGCGGACAGGCACCTCGACCGGCAGGTCCAGTGGCGGAGCCACTTCGTCGAGCCGTTCCCGGGCCGCCTGCTGCAGCAGCGCAAGGTCCAGTTCGGTGTGCGCCGACCCGACATGCTCCAACACCCGGTTGCGGCCCTTCACCTTGGCCACGATCTGCACCGCCGTCGCGCCCGAAGCCGTGCGGACCGTCCGGATGAAAGCCACCACCACACCCTACGATTAGTGACCCGAAACGAACCCCGCCGACCAGAACGCCCCAGCTCACGGACCCGAGCGGCGAAAATCAGTCGCTACGTGAGCCAACTCGGGCCAGAAGGACCACGCCGCCGGGAAGGTGATCGCCGAACAGATCATCGACTCTTTCCCCACCTGCCCCATCCCCGAGATCGCCCGCCTCGGCCGCACCCTGAAACAGTGGCGAGAGGCATTCCTGTCCTACTTCACCACCAACGGCGCCAGCAACGGCGGCACCGAAGCCGTCAACGGCCTCATCGAACTCCACCGCCGCGTCGCCCGCGGCTTCAAGAACTTCGACAACTACCGCCTCCGCATGCTCCTCATCGCCGGCGGACTCAACCTATGACCCCACACTCAAGTAGGAAGAGCCCCTAATCGCCGCTACCGGGGACGTACGCGTCTCCCTCTGGCGCAACACAGACAATCCACCCGAAGGTCCCCTCTGGAACGTCTCGGCCGTACCGTTCCCTTAACTCTTCAAGAACCAGAAAAGAACCCATCCGCTCTACGCACCACGCAAGCGCCCGACTCTGCTCCGCATCGTAGCTCGTCAATCGCGCGGCATGCTTCATCGCGAACTCGTCGGCTACCGTCTCAATCTGCGTCAAAGCCCGCTGGAAGAACTCAACAGGGTAGATCCCCAACTCCAGAACACCAGCGAAGTACACTCTCTCCAACATCATCATGGAAACCTGTTGCCCGGAAAGTACACCACACTCGAGGGCCACTCGCGCGAAGTCAATGAAGTCAAGCACCCGATGGTTGCGAGCGTAGTGCTCGAGCACGGAATGCTGAAATCTCACTGGGCGCGGTACGAGAAAGTCGCATCCCGTAGCAAGCGACAGACCCACATGGGCATGGCGAGCCGACTCACTGGCAGAGATCACACCCATGGACGGCAGATAGGTGTCTGGTTTTCCGAGGCGCTCATGCGACAGAACCTTGCGATACTGCTGCATGCGGACGTGCCCGCCCTTGGGCGCCTGGCTGCCAAGGGCTCGATTGACACCAAATAGGGCAGCCGCACTGTGCGCGTACGTATATCTCTCGTGCCACAACGGAACGAGCCGAGAAATATGCAAAGGACTGCCGGTATTGTGGGGGCCAACCGCTATCTCCTCGTCTACCCACTGGTCCGGGAGGATCGGTGAACGGTGACATATTGTGTATGAAACCACAGGTGTAAGTGGCAAGCGTTCACTCGGCACGGCCAGGCACATAGCCACCCCCGTTATCCGTGATGCAGACGATCCAAGCCGTGGTCCCAATCGGGACATTCGTTCCAAAACGGCGCTCGAGCTCAGCCAGTACGAGGTAGGAACCGGCGCGTTCTACACAAGATGAGAGTGCGCGCGCCTGATCAGCTCCATAAGAGGCAAGCCTCGAATCTGCCCTCTCGATGAATCTGCGCGAGATAGCTTCTAGACTCTTCACGGCGCTTACGAAGAACTCCAATGGGTAGATGCCCAGCTCCAGCGCGCCTGCGATCAGCCTGTCTTCATGGAGCATATCTACGACCTCATTCTCGGCAAGAACGCCCGCATCGATGGCCGCTACCGCGTACTCAAGGAAGTCGACAGGAAGATGACAACTCGCATAATGCGCGAGGACTGTCCTCCGAAAACTCAACGCGGGGGGGACCATAAAATCGCATCCTGGCGCGAGCGCACGATCCGTGTCAGACAAGCTCGCCGCCTGCGAAGGCATGACTTCTCGTAGCGTGGGCAGCTCACGATGCTGCCTTCCCACGGCAACATGACTCAGGACTTTTCGATATTGCTGCATCCGCACATGAGTGATACCCTCCCCTATCCCTTGAAGTAGTCTGGGCGCCGCAAAAAGGGCCGCGGCGCTGTGCGAATGATCGTAACGAGCGTACCACCCAGGCGCTAAGCGAGAGAGATGCGTCGAGGAGCCCGATGAATATCCTCCTACCGCAATTTCCTTCCCAACCCATTTCTGCGGAATAGTAGCCGCGCGATGACAAATCGTCAGAGTCTCCAGCTTTGCAGGTGTAGCCGTGCTCATGAGTAGGCTCCCGGAGTTGCGGGTGCTTGCGACAGCTCACGTGGGACTCGAAACGGCTCGGCAATTCGGCGACGAGCAACCTCGCGAAGCGCGAGGTACGTAGCCACGCCCTGGAAAACCGGGCTCTCAGGCGACATTGGCGCTCCCGTGGCCGATGGCCAGATCATGTCAAGGCGACACAAAGTGTCCTCCCACCACTCTCTCGGATAGTCACCAAGCAGGAGGGCGTGTGGCACCTCGACAGTCTGCATCAACAACTCTGCGACATCGCTACGCGCCAGCACCCGCGATCCAATAAGCGCGGACGTGACCGACAGAAGGACCCTGACAAGCCCGGGTGCAACCATGCGCTCCAGAAGCTGAACATGCTTTGATTCGGGCGCGGCCAAAAGTACTTCATCGCCGGCGAACGAATTGATGGGCAGGCACAAGCCGTTACGAATCAAGCGAACTGTCTGCACCTCAGTTGGGACGTTTTGGCAGTAGGGAAGGCCAAGCAGTCCACGAGGATGCGGCTCAGCAAGATGCATGCTTACATCCAGCTCAAGCTCAGAAGGGAACTCGCAGACCACTTCTTCGCCACTTGTCCAGACGTGTGCCACGTGAGCCTCTACGCCGTCAGACACCCCGTCCTCCTTAAAAACGTCAACATTCTCAGGCGCCACTATGGCTACTCACACGGGCCACTCTTTGCACTGAGTTCCCAGGCCAGGTTTCTCCATGGCGATCGACGAGAAGTTTGCGCGAGCCGCTATGCCCGCCACTGTGAGTTCGGACAGCGTTCCATCCTCATGTGGCACCCCGAAAGTCCAGCCGGACTCTTCATACTGATGTAACTTAGTCATGAAGTCATCCCAAGCATTTTCTGGTCCCACGAGAGAACGGTCGAAATGCTCTCGCGCACACTCAAAGACGACCCTGTCAATCCGGCCACCTTCGAGGAGGCGCTCCATCCCCTTAAAGACCAGGTGCTCGGCCCCCTCAACATCAATCTTGACGAGATCAATGTGAACATCTAGAGGAAAGTAGCTGTCCAAGCGAATCATCTCCACGTCAATCCGACGCTGGCCAGTAGTTTCGTGTCTCCCCGCCAGCTCCACTTCGCCCTTAGTGATGGATCCTAACGCATTCCACTCATCGGATATCGACATGGTTGTGAGGCCGTTGACGTCGCTAACAGCCTTCGAGATGATGTCTACAACGTCCATGAGCCAATTCGTCTCAACGTTCCACCGTAAATACTGTATGTTTGCAGGAACGGGTTCAAACGCAATGACCCGGCCCTCGGCGCCCACGGCATGCGCTAGGGCGATCGTGACGAGGCCGATATTTGCTCCGACGTCCAGTACGAGCCCTCCCCTCGGGACGCTGTGTTGTATATACCCCTGCAGATCAGGCTCGTACAGACCCGTCTGCAGAATGTTGACCGCAGTCGCGCGGTCCCCGACAGGAAGATAGGCCCTACCACCTGTCTTCAGCGCGACTATAAACCGACCTTGACCTGCGTAGACTCCGTGCCAGCTGGGCTCAATGTGACTTGGACTTTCAGCGCTCAGCAGCGTCTTACGCGATGTCTCCTCAAATGAGTCCAGCAACGAGCCGAGTAGGGTCGATTCGTCCGAATGTTCACCGACCAGTGTCAAGCGAGTCAGTCTGGCCACCCAAGAGGCGACCTGCAACAGAAGGAAGTCCTCTGACCCGGTGGGGACAATTGCCGCTGCGCAGGGTTTTGCCCGCGCTTCCTCGAAGGCCTCGATGAATACCTCGGCCTGAACCTGTCCCGGGGCGCGCTGCAACATCTTTCTCACGCGCCTAGCATCATCTGGGCCAGGTTCGTGAGGGACTGCTATCACCAGAGAAGTGCCCGCGCCCCGGTTCCCTATCTCCGAGTAGGCATGCATGACTGCGGCCATGTGCCTTGGTTGCGACCAATCCGTCGCGACGACGAAACGTGCAGTGTCTGCCCTCATCGGAACTCCTCGCAACTTGCTCTAACTGCGTATCCTCTGGGAAGTGCTCGAAGCTAAGACGAGCTCCGCCCTGGCCTTGCTCTGCCTGATGGCAGCCGGTGGCCGCGCGCGGGACGGGGGCCCACCAATTGCCCTCGGCCTCTTGGGGCGAAAATGTGGCCGCCACCGCAGCGAATCAGTGAGGACAGCCGCTGCCCTGACTCGCCTTCAGGGAAAACCGAGAACTTCTTCACCCGGGTCAGGCTAGTTGAGCAGTGAGCCGCCTCGGTTCGAGCGGCCACGTGTGCGGACGCTTTCGACGCCCGTTCGGTCTCGGCAACCCCAGCTTGGAGCAGGGACCTCTGCGCAGAGGCTGAGGGGTGCGCAATGCATGCAACGACGCACCTCGCCCCCGGTACATTTTTCCCGTGGGCATCGCTCGATATGCGTGAGTGTCAACAACCCCTCTGCGTTGGGGAACCTTGCGCTCGGATCACGGCATCGACATTGGGTACCCCATGGTTCGTCGCTGTCGCGCTCGGGTTGCAGAAATCCAAAGTGGAGCCGATATCCACACCCGCGCTGCGCAGCTAAAAGGTCTGTCGCGGAATGCTAAAGAATGTGGTCGTCGGGATAAACCCCCCGGGATAGTTCTACTGACGCGGTATACCTGATGGAATCCGGTGCGCCAACGAGAAGCACCCTCGGCTTCTGCCATACGACGTCCTTCCCATGTTGGGCGTGCACATCGCCCCATGCAGTCGTGCGCTCGCGCCCGACGCCTTCCTATCGACACGGAGGCGTTGACCCTGAGCTTCTCGCTGGCCAATCGCTATGGGCGTCTTGACAATTCAGCCCTGCACTATCCTCGCGGTGACTCCCACGCTCGCGAGCATCGCCGCGTTCGGCTGTCGCGCGACACCCTCCCGCTCGTCGACGCGCACCTGGACTTCCGGGCCTGCCAAGGTGCCGGCAGGGCGTTGGTTGCCGATGCAAGACTCGTCACCACTAATCCGAAAATGGAAGGTGACCACACGGGTGGCCACGTCGTGAGGTGCGGGTTCGTGGTCAGGCGGCCGGGCTGAGGGTGACGCTGTAGCCCAGGGCGTTCAGGCCGCGGATGTGGTTA
>Ga0209368_1000621_pt1 | contig 25703 bp, 24 predicted proteins | sample EBPBio242008_DNA_FD_185862 | JGI IMG/M metagenome (GOLD analysis project Ga0209368, IMG submission 185862) | Wastewater treatment Type I Accumulibacter community from EBPR Bioreactor in Madison, WI, USA - Reactor 1_4/24/2008_ DNA (SPAdes)... | ecosystem: Engineered > Bioreactor > EBPR >...
CTTCCAGAAGCTTCGGCTTGGCCTGCTCGAAGGTGGTTTCCTGCGCCGCCAGCACTGCATTCATCCGGTAAAGCGCCGGGCCAAGGCTGGAGGGCAGGGGGCCGACGGTGCCGGGTTCGGTCAGGGCAAAGACGGCATCGCCGGCAGCACCCAGATCGGCCTTGGACACATCACCCATGTCGATGTCTTCCAGCGTCAGCTTGCGTTCGGCCACCAGCGCCTCAAAGCTTTCGCCAGCATCCAGCCGCGCCTTGGCGGCAGCCGCCTCGGCCTCGGTGCCGAAGACCAGCCGTTCGACCAGCCGCTTTTCCGGCAGCATGAATTCGGACAGCCGCGCGTCATAGGCGGCCTTAACCTCGGCCTCGTCGATGGTGATGGTCTTGGCGACATCAGCGGGCAACAGCGCCGCATAGGTGATGCGCTTGGCCTCGGGGCGGGTGTAATCGGCCAGATGGGCGTCATACCATGCCTGCACCTCGGCCTCGGTCGGCGCGGGCAGTGGGGCGGGCAGATCGGCTTCGGTCACGCGGACAAGGGTAAAGCCTCGCCGCTCGCCGGCCCAGGCAAAGATGGTATCGGTCAGCGCCTGCGGTGCCACGACCCCGCCCGCAACCGAGCCTTGCAACAGCGAGCGGGCGATATCGGCGCGGATGCCGTCTTCAAACTCGGTCGCGGTCAGGTTGTTGTTCTTCAGCGCGTCACGGTAGGTCTTGCCGTCAAAGGTGCCGCTGACACCCTGAAAGCTGGGCATTCCGGCCAGTTCGGCGGCCACCACGGCATCGCCCGCCGACAGCCCGACATGCGCCGCCTCATTGTCCAGCGCGGCCCGCTGCACAAGGCTTTGCAGCACCTGCCCGTCGATGCCAAAGGCGCGGGCCTGCTCCATGGTCAGTTGCGCGCCGAACTGTTGCGACAACTGGTTCATCTGCTGGCGCATCCCCTGCACATAGTCATTGACCGTGATGTCGCGGTCGCCGACCGCGCCGATGGTGGTGACATTGCCGCCAAAGTTGGTCACGCCGAAACCGCCCAGGCCGCCGACGATCATCGCCATCAGCACCCAGGCCATGACCGAGGCGCCACGGCGCTTGCGCTTGGGGGTGGCGTCGTCGTCGGTGGTATGCGGTGCTTTGGACATGATCGGCTCGCTCAAGGGCTTTGCCCGACTGTCTAAGCGGTCGGGCGCAGGGGGGCAAGGCTGGAGGGCCCGCTTATCCGGTGAAGGCCGCCAGACGGCGGAACATCTCGGTGATGCCCGCAGCATCCACATTGGCAAAGGCGATGCGGATTTGCCGCGCGCCTTCGGCATGGGCGGCAGGCTGGAACATCGTGCCGGGCAGCATCAGCAGGCCCGCCTCGGCCACCAGCCGCTTGCACAGGGCATCCGAGGCCAGCGGGAAGGGGTGTTCGACATAGGCGAAATAGGCGCCGCAACCAAGGAGCTTCCACCCATCCAGCGCGCCGAACCCGCCCGTCATCGCCGCGCGACGGGCAAGGATTTCATCCCGCTCGCCCGCGACCCATTGCGACAGGTTCCGCATTCCCCAAAGCGCGCCGATCTGGCCCAACTGGCTGGGGCAGATGGCGACGGTGTCAAGGAACTTTTCCACCTCGGCCAGCCGCGCCTCGCTGGCGACAATGGCCCCCACGCGGTGGCCGGTCAGGCGGTAAGCCTTGGAAAAGCTGTAAAGGTGGATGAAATCCGCCGCCCAGTCGGGATCGGTAAACAGGTCATGCGGGCGGCCCGTGCGGCTGTCGAAATCGCGGTAGGTTTCATCCACGATCAGGGCGAGGCCGCGTGCGCGCGCCAGCGCATGGAAGGCCGCCAGCGTTTCCGCCGGATATTCCGCCCCGCCCGGATTGTTGGGCGAAACCAGCACGATTGCGCGCGTGCGGTCAGTGATCAGCCGCGCGGCCGCCTCGGCCTCGGGGATCAGGCCCTCACCGGCGGGCAGCGGCACGGCGCGCACGCCCTGCATATCCAGCCACATCTTGTGGTTGAAATACCACGGCGTTGGCAGGATCACCTCATCGCCGGCGCCCGCCAGCGTGGCCATCACGGCGCAGAACGCCTGATTGCAGCCCTGCGTGATGGCGACCTGCGTGTCGCGGATGGTGCCGCCATAGGCCGCCGACCATTGCGCCGCAATCTCGGCCCGCAGCGGTGCCATGCCCAGAACTGGGCCGTAAAGATGCGCCTGCGGATCGTTCAGCGCCGCCTCGGCTAATGCCTGCCGCAGGCCCAGGGGCGGGCTGTCCACCGGGGCGGCCTGACTGACATTGATCAGCGGGCGCTCGGGCGGAAAGACCACCCCCTGCAACCAGCGCCGGGCCTCCATCACGGGCGGCGGCTCGGTTCCGGCCATGGCAGGGTTCAGGGGATGGGTCATCGGCTGCACTCCTGAAAGGGGGGCGGGGGGGGGCACACCCACCGCGCCATTCGTTTCCAGAACCAATGGCGAATCAAACGGCTCACCCTTGGGATATTCGGCAAGACGGGATGGAGGGTCAGTCCTTGCCGCGGAAAGGCTGCACATATTGCAGCGCCATGTCCCAGGGGAAGAAAATCCAAGTGTCTTGGCTGACCTCGGTCACATAGGTATCGACCTGCGGCTTGCCGTGCGGCTTGGCATAGACCGTGGCGAAATGCGCCTTGGGGTAAAGCTTGCGCACCAGTTCCAGCGTCTTGCCCGAATCCACCAGATCATCCACCACCAGAATGCCGGTGCCGTCGCCCATCAGATCGGCCTGCGGGCTTTTGGTTACCCGGGCCTCGGCCTGCGCCTGATGGTTGTAGCTTTTCACGCTGATCGTATCGACCACGCGGATGTCCAGTTCGCGGCTGACGATCATCGCGGGCACCAGACCGCCGCGGGTGATGCCGACCACCGCCCGCCACGCCCCGCCATCCGGCCCCTTGCCATCCAGCCGCCAGGCCAGCGCCCGCGCATCGCGGTGGATCTGGTCCCAACTGACGTGGAAGCCTTTTTCATGCGGCAGGCGGTCGGTCATGGGCGGACTCCTCTTCAGGTGGCGACGATCTTGACGCCCAGAAGCGCCAGCGCGCCCCCAAAGCTGCGGTCGATCAGGGTCTTGAGGCTGATATAGCGCGCCCGGCTGCGTTCAAGCGAGAAGATCCGCGCGACAAGGCTGTTCCACAGCGTTTCGGCGGTGAAGATCACCGCAAGCAGCAGGCCCAGCACCCAATAGGGCGTATCGGCCTGCAATGTGCCAAGGAAGATCGAGGAAAACATCACCGCGGCCTTGGGATTGGCCAGATTGGTCCAGAGCCCCAGCCGATAGGCCGCCAGCGCCGAACGCGGCACCGGCCGGGCATCTTCGGTGACGAAGGGTTGCTTGGCATCGCGCCAGAGGTGCCATGCCATCCACAAGAGATAGCCCGCCCCGCCGATCTTGAGCGCCCAGAGCAGCGACGGCGCCGCGGCAAAGACGATGTTAAGCCCGAACATTGCCGCCAGCGCCCAGACCATCGCCCCGCTGCCGATCCCCATGGCCAGCATGACGCCGGTGCGGAACCCTTCGTTCAACCCGGTGCGCGCCGCCATCAGAACGGCAGGCCCGGGCGAAATCGCGGCAAAGGTCACCAGACCCGCGAAGGCAAGAAAAGCAGCCAGCGTCATTCCTTGCGGCCCGTCACCGCGTCGATGTCGGGGGCATCCACCGCCTTCATGCCGACGACGTGATAGCCCGCATCGACATGCAGGTTTTCGCCCGTAGTGCCCGAACCCAGATCGGACAACAGGTAAAGCGCGGCCTTGCCCACCTCGTCCTGCGTCACGTTGCGGCGCAGGGGCGAGTTCAGCTCGTTCCATTTCAGGATATAGCGGAAATCACCGATGCCAGAGGCCGCCAGCGTCTTGATCGGTCCGGCGGAAATCGCATTCACCCGGATGCCGTCCTTGCCCAGATCCTCGGCCAGATATTTGATCGAGGCTTCCAGCCCTGCCTTGGCCACGCCCATCACATTGTAATGCGGCATCACCTTTTCGGCGCCGTAATAGGTCAGGGTCAACAGGCTGCCGCCCGGCCCCATCATGGCCGCCGCACGCTGACAGACAGCGGTAAAGCTGTAGACGGAAATATCCATCGTCATCAGGAAGTTGGCGCGACTGGTGTCCACATAGCGGCCCCGCAGCTCGGCCTTGTCGGAAAAACCGATGGCATGGACCAGAAAGTCGATCTGGCCCCAGAGTTCCTTGAGCCGGGCAAAGAGAGCGTCGATCGATTCCTCGCTCGATACGTCGCATTCGACGAATTCGCTCATCCCGATCGAGGCCGCCAGCGGCTCGACCCGCTTTTTCAGCGCGTCGCCCTGATAGGAAAAGGCGATTTCGGCCCCCTGCGCCGCAAGCTGCTGGGCGATGCCCCAGGCGATGGATTTGTCATTGGCCAGCCCCATGATGAGCCCGCGCTTACCTGCCATAAGTCCGGTTGACATTCGGGCTCCCTCGGCCACCTTCATTGATCAAGTGGTGTGTAGGCCATCGGGGGCCGGGCATCAAGGGCGGCGCAGGCAGCGGGACCGCGCCGGGAAGGAATGGACGACATGGACCGAAGCGGAATTTTTGCGGGCGAAGACCCGTTCGTCATCGCACAAAGCTGGCTGGCCGAGGCAGAAAAAAGCGAACCGAATGATCCCAATGCCATCGCTCTGGCCACAGTCGATGCCGATGGACTGCCCAATGTGCGCATGGTTCTGCTGAAAGAGATCGAGGCGGCGGCCTTCGTCTTTTACACCAATTACACCAGCGCCAAGGCCCGCGAAGCCGAAGGCGCGGGCAAGGCCGCCTTCGTGATGCACTGGAAAAGCCTGCGCCGCCAGATCCGGGTGCGCGGCCTTGTCAGCCGCGAAGAGGGGCCGCAGGCGGATGCCTATTACGCCAGCCGCAGCCTCAAATCCCGGCTGGGCGCCTGGGCCAGCCAGCAGTCGCAACCCCTGTCGTCACGCGGGGCGCTGATGGCCGAAGTTGCCCGCGTCACGGCCGAGCAGGGCCTGAATCCGCGCCGTCCGCCCTTCTGGGGTGGTTTTCGCATCATTCCCCTTGAAATCGAGTTCTGGGCCGATGGGGCGTTCCGCCTGCATGACCGCTTTCGCTGGAACCGCCCAACCCCCGAGAACGCTTGGGAAATCCACCGTCTGAACCCCTGATCTTCGCGCTTCGTGAATGGAAGTGTGCCGAAACACGGCGTTTTTAGGCTTGCATCTGGCAGGTGAAACGCTGCATCAGTTTGCACGGGCTTTATCTGGGGAATGGCTCTGACAATGACGGAAGAAGATGAGGCCGTGCAGGAACTGCAGGGCCGAGTGAAGTGGTTTGATCCGGCCAAGGGCTTCGGCTTCATCGTTGCCGAAGGCTCCCCTACGGATATCTTGCTTCACGCGAATGTCCTGCGCAACTACGGTCAAAGCTCGGTCGCCGATGGCGCTGGCATCACCGTGAAGGTGCAAAAGACGCAACGCGGGGCGCAGGCGGTCGAGGTGGTGCGGATCGAACCGCCGCCCGGGGGGGCGTTCCCGCTGGTCGATGAAAGCATCATGCCCTTGCCCGACGATCTGGCGCAATTGCCGCTGGAACCGGCCCGGGTGAAGTGGTTCGACAAGGGCAAGGGCTTTGGCTTTGCCAATGTCTTCGCCCGGCCCGAGGATGTCTTCATCCATATCGAGGTGCTGCGCCATTCCGGCTTTGCCGATCTTCAGGCGGGCGAGGCGGTCTGCCTGCGCATCGTCGAGGGCAAGCGGGGCCGCATGGCGGTGCAGGTGGTGTCATGGGAAGCTTCGGCGCGCGTCTGAGCGGGCTTGTTCTGGCGCTGGCCCCTGCGATGGCCGGCGCCGCTTGCGCGCCCGAGGCGGTTGAATTGCGCGGCCCTGCGGGGCGCGCGCGTTTTCATGTAGAAGTGGCTGACGCGCCGGCAGAGCAGGCCAAGGGCCTGATGTTCCGTGAAAAAATGGCGACTTCGGCGGGGATGCTTTTCGTGTTCCCCGCCCCTAAACACGCCAGCTTCTGGATGAAGAACACGCTGATCCCGCTGGACATGATCTTTGCCGATGCCGCCGGGCGGGTGACGCGGGTGCATTCCATGGCGGTGCCCGGCGACGAAACCCCGATCGACGGCGGCGAGGGCGTGGCGATGGTGCTGGAAATCAACGGCGGTCTGGCGGCCCGGCTGGGCATCGCGCCGGGCAGCGAATTGCGGCATTCGTCGGTGGATCAATCGCTTGCCGCCTGGCCTTGCGACTGACGCACAACCCTTGTAGAGAGGCCGCGTCGGGGCGTAGCGCAGTCTGGTAGCGCGACGGTTTTGGGTACCGTAGGTCGGAAGTTCGAATCTTCTCGCCCCGACCATTCCAGAAGCATCTCAAGGACCAGACCGTCGCGGCAGCGCTCGGAAATCGCGTTGTTTTTCCGCAGCTACAACCAGCCGGGGCAGGGCGCGTGATTTGACATGCCGTAGCTGAGGATGGTGCGTGCTTGCACGCACCCTACCGAACCCCTGATGCCGGGGGCCACCCTCCAAGCGATTATCGCCAAGCGGTAGGGCGCGTGATTTCACGCACCTTGGGACGGGGGTGGTGCGTGCAGGCACGCACCCTACCCATGCCCGTTCTTACCCTTGCAGCGTCCGCACGCCGTAGCCCTCGCCCCGCGCCTTCATCGCCGCCACTGCGGCGATGCTCGCGGCGGCGGTGGTGAAATAGGCGATCTTGTCCATCAGGGCGACGCGGCGGATGTCGCGCGAGTCGCTGATGGCTTGGGTGCCTTCGGTGGTGTTCATCACCAGCGCAATGTCGCCGTTCTTCAGCCGGTCCACGATGTTCGGGCGGCCTTCATAGACCTTGGCCACCGGCGTTGCCGCGATGCCGACCGAGGCGAGCCATGCGGCCGTGCCCTTGGTCGCCACGATCTCGAAGCCCATCGCAACCATATCGGCGGCGGCGGCGGCGAAGGCTTCGGTCTTGTCCATGTCCTTGACCGACAGGAACACCCGGCCGCCTTCGGGCAGGATGGTTCCGGCGCCCATCTGTGCCTTGAGGAAGGCCAGCGCAAAGGTGCGGTCCCAGCCCATGACTTCGCCGGTTGAGCGCATTTCCGGGCCAAGCACCGGGTCCACTCCGGGGAAGCGGGCGAAGGGCAGCACGGCCTCTTTGACCGAGAACCACGGCGTGATCGGATCGGCGAGGGTGAAGGCATCGGCCAGCGGCAGCGGCGTGTCCGGGCCGACCCCTTGGGCATAGGGCGCGCGGAGGGGGAAGTTCGACATCGGCTCACCGGCCATCAGGCGGGCGGCGATGGCGGCAATGGCGCTGTCGGTCGCCTTGGCGACGAAGGGCACGGTGCGGCTGGCGCGGGGGTTCACCTCAAGCACATAGATCGTGCCGTCCTTGATGGCGAATTGCACGTTCATCAGCCCGACCACATGCAGCGCGCGGGCCATCTCGACGGTCTGACGCTTCAGCTCGGCGATGGTGGCTGCGTCCAGCGAATGCGGCGGCAGGCAGCAGGCGGAGTCGCCCGAATGCACCCCGGCCTCTTCGATATGTTCCATGATGCCCGCGACATGCACGGTGTCGCCGTCGCAGAGCGCGTCCACATCCACCTCGATCGCGCCGGAGAGATAGCTGTCGAGCAGCACCGGGCTGTCGCCCGAGACCTGAACGGCGGTGGCGATGTAACGCTCAAGCTGGGCATCGTCGCGGATGATTTCCATTGCGCGGCCGCCCAGCACGAAGGAGGGGCGGATGACCAGCGGATAGCCGACATCCTTGGCGACCTTGAACGCCTCATCGCGGCTGCGCGCCGTGCCGTTGTGCGGCTGTTTCAGCGCCAGCTTGTGCAGCAGTTGCTGGAACCGCTCGCGGTCTTCGGCAAGGTCGATGGCGTCGGGCGTGGTGCCGAGGATCGGGATGCCTTCCTCATGCAGCGCATTGGCGAGTTTCAGCGGGGTCTGGCCGCCGAACTGCACGATCACGCCATGCAGCGTGCCGTTCTCTTGCTCCACCCGCAGGATTTCCAGAACATGTTCCAGCGTCAGCGGTTCGAAATAGAGCCGGTCCGAAGTGTCATAATCGGTCGAAACCGTCTCGGGGTTGCAGTTGACCATGATGGTTTCATAGCCCGCTGCGGTCAGCGCATAGCAGGCATGGCAGCAGCAATAGTCGAACTCGATGCCCTGACCGATCCGGTTCGGGCCGCCGCCAAGGATGACGACCTTTTTCGCCGCCGAAGGCCGGGCCTCGCATTCCACATCGCCCATGACCGGGCTTTCGTAGGTGGAATACATATAGGGGGTTTGCGCCTCGAACTCGGCCGCGCAGGTGTCGATCCGCTTGAAGACGGCGGTCACACCCAGATTGCGGCGGGCGCGGCGCACCTGCGCCTCGTCCCGGCCGGTCAGTTTGGCAAGGCGGGCGTCGGTGAAGCCCAGCATCTTGAGGCGGCGCAGACCCGCGGCATCCACCGGCAGGCCGCTGCGCCGCACCTCGGCCTCGGTGTCGATGATCTCGCGGATGCGGTCGAGGAACCACGGATCAAACGCGGTGGCGCCATTGATCTCGTCATTGGTCAGGCCAAGGCGCATGGCTTGCGCGATCACCCGCAGACGGTCGGGCGTTTGCAGCGACAGCGCCTTGAAGATGGCGGCACGGTCGGGGGCGCCGGGGATGATGATTTCGTCAAAGCCGGTCAGGCCGGTCTCAAGGCTGGCCAGCGCCTTTTGCAGCGACTCATGGATGGTGCGGCCAATGGCCATCGCCTCACCCACCGATTTCATCGCGGTGGTCAGGTTGTTTTCCGAACCGGGGAATTTCTCAAAGGCGAAACGCGGGATCTTGGTGACCACATAGTCGATGGAGGGTTCGAACGACGCCGGGGTGACCTTGGTGATGTCATTGTCCAACTCGTCCAGCGTATAGCCGACGGCCAGCTTGGCCGCGATTTTCGCAATCGGAAAGCCGGTGGCCTTCGATGCCAGCGCCGAAGACCGCGACACCCGGGGGTTCATCTCGATCACCACCATGCGGCCATCGGCGGGGTTGATCGCCCATTGCACGTTGGAACCGCCGGTCTCGACGCCGATTTCACGCAGCACGGCAATCGAGCCGTTGCGCATGATCTGATATTCCTTGTCCGTCAGCGTCAGGGCAGGGGCCACGGTGATGCTATCGCCGGTATGCACGCCCATCGGGTCGATATTTTCGATGGAGCAGACGATGATGGCATTGTCAGCGGTGTCGCGCACCACCTCCATCTCGTATTCTTTCCAGCCGAGCAGGGATTCATCGACCAGAACCTGCGCCACCGGGCTGGCCTCAAGGCCGCTCTTCACGATGGCTTCGTAATCGTCGCGGTTATAGGCCACGCCGCCGCCGGTGCCGCCAAGGGTGAAGGCGGGGCGGATGATGGCGGGCAGGCCGACATATTCCAGTTGCTCGACCGCTTCGCGCACGCCGGCGCCGATGTCATACTTGCCTGTGGCCAGTTTCGGTGCGGCGATGATGGTGGCCTTGGGGTTTTCAAGGCCGATGCGGTCCATCGCCTCGCGGAACAATTTCCGGTCTTCGGCCATTTCGATGGCTTCGCGCTTGGCGCCGATCAGTTCGACCCCGAATTTTTCCAGAACGCCCAGATCGGCCAGCGCCAGCGCGGTGTTCAGCCCGGTCTGCCCGCCCATGGTGGGCAACAGCGCGTCGGGGCGTTCCTTTTCGATGATCTTGGCGACCACCTCGGGGGTGATCGGCTCGATATAGGTGGCATCGGCCAGACCCGGATCGGTCATGATCGTGGCGGGGTTCGAGTTGACGAGGATCACCCGATATCCCTCTTCGCGCAGGGCCTTGCAGGCTTGTGCGCCGGAATAGTCGAACTCGCAGGCCTGACCGATGACGATGGGCCCTGCGCCGATGATCATGATCGAGGTGATATCGGTTCTTTTCGGCATGTCATTCCCCATCCGGCGCGCAAATTGGCGGGGTTATAGTCCGCTGCGGTCCGGGCGCAAGGCGGAATCGGTCGGGCGTGGTGACCAAAATCCTTCCAAGGATTTTGCAAATTTCTTCGAAGAAATTTGGGCGGCGCGCAACAACGGAAAAGGGCCGGAGGTTTCCCCCCGGCCCCATCATGGCTTGCCCTGAAGGATCAGGTCTTTTCGCCCACCGCAGCCTCGGCCGCCGCGATGGCGGCCTTGCGGGCGGCGATGCGGTCGCCGGTCGGCGGGCCTTCGAAGCGGCGGCTTTCGACCGCCACCCAGAGGACCAGCGCCAGCGCGATGAAGCCCAGGACCACATACAGCACCCGCTCATTCGGCGGGGCGACGGCGATGAACAGGATCACGCCCATGCCGATGACGGACAGCACGGTCACCAGCTTGTAAAGCCCGGCCGACATCGCCCAGGGGCCCGGGGCCGGCCATTTCGCGGTGCCATAGGCAAAGAGCCCGGCCACCAGCGGAATGGTGAAGGACAGGAACAGGAACACCAGAGTCGAGTTCACCACGATCACATAGATCGAGGTTTCGCCGACCTTGATCGTCATTGCCAGCACCACATAGAGGATGCAGAGCGCCGTCGCCGTCCAGATCGCGTTGACCGGCGTGCGGTATTTCGGCGAGACCGTGGCCAGCGCCTTGGAAAACAGCGGCACGCCATCATCGCGCGAGAAGGCGAAGAGCATCCGGCTGGCCGAGGTCACCGTCGCCAGACCACAAAGCAACTGGGCGATGAAGATGCCCAGATACAGCACGTCCTTCAGCGCCGCCGGCAGGATGGCATCCATCGTGCCGAAGAACATCCCCCAGCCTTGCCCGGCAGCGGTCGCCATATCGGGGATGGCCAGCGTGATGGCGCAGATCATCACCCAGCCGACGATGGACGACCAGAACACCGCAGTCACAATGCCCTTGGGCACCGAGGTGGCGGCGTTCTTGGTTTCTTCCGAGGTATGGGCCGAGGCATCATAGCCGGTGATCGTATAGACCGGCAGCAAGAGGCAGAGCAGGAACAGATAGCCCACATTGTCCGACTGCGGGAAAACGTTGCCGCCCGCCTCACCCGAGTAGTTGGTGAAGGTCCACAGCCGCGAAATGTCGATGGCGGGTGCGAAATAGAGGCAGGCCAGCACCAGAACCGCCGTCACAGCGAAGATGATATACCCCGAGATGTCGGTCAGCATCGTCGTGACCTTGATGCCGAGATGGTTGAACAGCGCCTGAATGATGGTGATTGCCGCCACGAACAGCACGACCTGCCCGTCGGTTCCCGAAAAGCCGAACATCGGCCCGAAGGTGCCGGCAAAGAAATACGCGGTGCCGATGTTGATGGCGCCCAGCACGGTGATCAGGCCCAGAAGGTTGAGCCATGCCGTCAGCCAGCCCCAGAAGCGGTTCCCCAGGATCGAGCCCCAGTGGTAAAGACCGCCCGCGGTGGGGAAGGCCGACGCGATCTGCGCCATGGCAAGGGCAAACATGCCCGAGAGCAGACAGCCCGTGATCCAGCCGATCCCGGCACCCGCGCCGCCGACCGAGGAAATCGCCTGGGCGAAAGAGTTGATGCCGCCCGACAGGATGCAGATGATCGAGAACGAGATGGCGAAGTTAGAAAATTTCGACATGGAGCGCGAAAGCTCCTGGGCGTAGCCCATGCCATGCAGGACTTTTACGTCCTCATGGTGGTCCTTGTCGCTGTAGGCGTCCGAAGACATGTCATTGACCCTCCAACCATTGGTTGTTGTTCTTGTTGTTGCGGCTGCGGCGGGATGCCGCACCGTGAAGCGGAGGAAATGCCGGAATTTTCTGGCTGGCAAGCGGTGAATAGAAAATTACAGCGCGCCGATGATTGGCGCCCGTTTTGCCGGCATCATGTCGCAAAATCCGGCGGATCGGGCGCAGGGACGCTGGTCTGTGGCGGGCCATGGCCCTAGGTATGGCACAGCCGCGAAAGGAATGCCGCGAAAGGAATGCGTCGTGATCGTGCTTGAGGATGGGCCGGGGGGCAAACCCGCGCTGTTTGCGGGCGCCGAAGCCGTTCTGGTGGCGCAGAGCGCGGCCGAGGTTCCTGCGGTGCTTGCGGCCCTTGATGCCGGGCGGGCGCGGGGCCTTTGGGTTGCGGGCTGGCTGGGCTATGAGGCGGGCTATGCGCTGGAGCCGAAGCTGGCAGCGCTGGAACCGGCGGGTGGCGGGCCGCGGGCGGTCTTCGGCCTCTATGCCGGTCCGCAAGAGGCCGCCGCCGTGTTGCAACAGGCCGCAGACGAGGCTCCGGGCGTTACGCTGGCCCCCGCCGAACCGATGATCACCCGTGCCGCCTATGATGCCGCCATGGCCAAGGTGAAGGGCTATATCGCTGCGGGCGACTGCTATCAGATCAACCTGACCTTTCCGATGGCGTCGCGGCTAATGCTGGGCACGGCGCTGGGCCTTTACGGCGCGCTGCGCGCCCGGCAGGCGGTGGGGCATGGCGCCTTTGTCAATCCGGGGGCGGGGCCGGTTCTGATCTCGCGCAGCCCCGAATTGTTCCTGCGGGTCGCCGCCTCGGGGCGGATCGAGGCGCGGCCGATGAAGGGCACCGCGCCCCGCGACCCCGACCCGGTGCGCGATGCCGAACTGGCCGAGGAATTGCGGGCGAGTGAAAAGGGGCAGGCGGAAAACCTGATGATCGTGGACCTTCTGCGCAACGATATCGCGCGGGTGGCGCGGGTCGGCTCGGTCAAGGTGCCGCGGCTTTTCGCGGTGGAAAGCTTTGCCACGGTTCACCAGATGGTCTCGACCGTGGTGGGCGAGCTGGCCGCGCCACCGTCGATGGCCGGGATCATGACGGCGCTGTTCCCCTGCGGCTCGATCACCGGGGCGCCGAAGATCCGGGCGATGGAGATCATCCGCGAGGTGGAGCCGCATCCGCGCGGCGCCTATTGCGGGGCGATCGGCTGGATGGCGCCCGATGGCGCGGCGAGTTTCAACGTGGCCATCCGCACGCTGACACTGGCGCCGGACGGCGGGGTGGTGCTGAATGTCGGCGGCGGCGTGGTGCAGGACAGCACGGCGCAGGGGGAATGGGAGGAGGCGTTGTGGAAAGCCCGCTATATCAAGGGGCTGATGCGCCCCTCCTGACAAGTCCGGGCCTGACCCTGATCGAGACGATGCGCTGGGATGGCGCCGGGGTGCCGCTGGCGGCGCTGCACCGGGCAAGGCTGGCGCGGGGGGCGGCGGCGCTGGGCTGGCGGTTCGAGGCGGCGATGTTTGACAAGCTGCTGGTCGGCCCCGCCGATCCGGCGCGACTGCGCCTGACGCTGGACGGCGGCGGGCGGATGTCAGCCACAGCCAGCCCGTTGCCCGAGAGCCCGCCCGTCTGGCGGCTGGGGCTGGCGTCGGAGCGGCTGCGCTCGGACGATCCGTGGCTGCGGCTGAAATCCAGCCGCCGCCCGGCCTATGACGCCGCCCGCGCCGCGCTGCCGCCGGGGCTGGACGAGGTGATTTTCCTGAACGAGCGGGGCGAGGTCTGCGATGGCAGCATCACCACGGTTTTCTTTGATCGCGGGCAGGGAACGCGAACGCCGCCGCTTGTCGCCGGGCTGCTGCCGGGGGTGCTGCGGGCCTCGCTGGCTGTGCCGGAGGAAACGCTGCTGCCGCAAGACCTGCCGCAGGTGCGCCTCTGGGTCGGCAATGCGCTGCGCGGGCTGATCCCGGCGGTCTGGACCGGCCAGACCGCCGCCTGAACCTAGCCGTAATGCGCCACGGGCGTGCCCGCGATGGCCGACATGTTCAACAGGCCCCGTGCGGTGGTGGAGGGCGTCACGATATGCGCCTTGTTGCCCATGCCCATCAGGATCGGCCCCACCTCAAGCCCGCCCGCCTTCATCTTCAGCATGTTGCGCGCGGTGTTGGCGGCATCGGTGAAGGCGAAGACAAGGATATTGGCCGCCCCCTGCATCCGGGCGCGGGGGAAGATGCGCTGGCGCAATTCGGGGTCGAGGGCGGCATCCACGCTCATCTCGCCCTCATAGTCGAATTCCACTTCGCGGCTGTCGAGGATTTCCAGCGCCGCGCGCATCCGGCGGCCGGAATCGCTGTCGAGGTTGCCGAAGTTGGAATGCGAACAGAGCGCCACCTTGGGCAGAACGCCGAACCGCTTGGCATGGCGCACCGCGCCGCAGACGGTTTCGGCAATCTGTTCGGGGGTGGGCACCGCGTTGACCTGCGTATCGGCCACGAAGAGCGGCCCATCCTCAAGGATCATCAGGCTGAGGGCACCATGCGGGCGCAATCCGCCGCGCGCCAGCACCTCGCGCACATAGCGCAGATGCCACAGATATTGCCCGAAGGTGCCGCAGATCATGCTGTCGGCATCGCCGCGATGCACGGCGATGGCGGCAATCGCGGTGGTATTGGTGCGCAAGACGGCGCGGGCGATGTCGGGGGTCACCCCGCGCCGCTCCATCAGCTCGTGATAGGTACTCCAGTAATCGCGGTAGCGGTGGTCGCTTTCGGGGTTCACGATTTCAAAATCGCGGTCGGGGCGGATCGACAGGCCGGCGCGTTCGGCGCGGGTGGCAATCACATCGGGGCGGCCGATCAGGATGGGCTTGTCGGTGGTCTCTTCAAGGATGGCATTGGCGGCGCGCAGCACGCGCTCATCCTCGCCTTCGGCAAAGATGATGCGGCGGGTGGCCTGCCGGGCCGCCTCGAACACCGGGCGCATGATCAGCGCCGATTTGAAGACCGAACCGTCCAGCTTGTGCCGGTAGGCTTCCATATCGGCGATGGGGCGGGTGGCGACGCCGGTGTCCATCGCGGCCTTGGCCACGGCGCTGGCGACCACGCCGATCAGCCGCGGGTCAAACGGCTTGGGGATAAGATAGTCGGGGCCGAAGGAAAGCTGCTCGCCCTTATAGGCGGCGGCGGCCTCGGCGCTGGTGGTGGCGCGGGCAAGGGCGGCGATGCCCTCGATGCAGGCCAGTTCCATCTCGTCGTTGATGGTGGTGGCGCCGACATCCAGCGCGCCGCGGAAGATGAAGGGGAAGCAGAGGACGTTGTTGACCTGATTGGGAAAATCGCTGCGGCCGGTGGCGATGATCGCATCCGGGGCCACGGCGCGCACCGCATCGGGCAGGATTTCCGGCGTGGGATTGGCCAGCGCGAAGATGATCGGGGCAGGGGCCATCCGCGCCACCATCTCGGGCGTCAGAACCCCGGGGCCCGACAGGCCAAGGAACAGATCGGCGCCTTCGATCACCTCGGCCAATGTGGCGGGTGTGCTGCCTTGGGCATATTCCGCCTTCTGGTCGGTCATCTGGTCGGTGCGGCCGTGATAGACCAACCCCGCCAGATCGCAGAGCCAGACATTCTCGCGCCGCACGCCCAATTTCAGCAGCATGTTCAGGCAGGCGATGCCCGCCGCCCCGCCGCCGGTCGAGACCACCTTGATATCTTCAAACCGCTTGCCCGCCACATGCAGCGCATTGGTGGCCGCCGCCCCCACGACAATGGCCGTGCCGTGCTGATCGTCGTGGAAGACCGGAATCTTCATCCGCTCGCGGCAGAGTTGTTCAACGATGAAACAATCCGGCGCTTTGATGTCTTCCAGATTGATCGCGCCGAAGGTCGGCTCCAGCGCGCAGACGATATCGGCCAGTTTATGCGGATCGGGTTCGTTCAGTTCGATGTCGAAACAGTCGATATTGGCGAATTTCTTGAAGAGAACGGCCTTGCCCTCCATCACCGGCTTGGAGGCCAAAGCGCCAATGTTGCCAAGGCCCAGAACGGCGGTGCCATTGGTCACCACCGCCACAAGATTCCCGCGCGAGGTATAGCGGCTGGCGGTCGCGGGATCGGCCTTGATTTCAAGGCAGGCTTCGGCCACGCCCGGCGAATAGGCGCGGGAAAGGTCGCGGCCATTGGCAAGCGGCTTGGTCGCGCGAATCTCCAGCTTACCGGGCTTCGGGAATTCGTGATAATCCAGCGCCGCCTGCCGGCTGCTGTCGCTGCGTGCCTCGTCTGCCATCGGTTCCTCCCTGAACTTGGTTCAGCCTTAAACGACCTTTGCCTTTACGGCTATATGCGGTTTTCCGCTGGCGGCTTTGCGCCGGGGGAAAGCCTCTCACCCTCGCGCCCGGCAAGAAATGCGTCAAGCCACTGTGCAAGGCTTGCGCGGATGGGGGGGAAGGGCGCAGAATGCTGACCAGTTGGTCAAGACCGGAGAGCGAAATGACGCTGTTGCAAGCTGCCACCGATGTCCGCCTGCGGGCCTATGCGCCCTATTCCCGCTTCAAGGTGGGGGCAGCGATCCGTGCGGCCTCGGGGGCGGTCTATCAGGGCTGCAATGTGGAAAATGTGGCCTACCCCGAGGGCACCTGCGCCGAAGCGGGCGCGATTGCCGCGATGATTGCCGCCGGAGATACCGTTATTTCCGAGGTTTGCGTGATTGCCGACAGCCCCGCGCCGGTGCCGCCCTGTGGCGGCTGCCGCCAGAAGCTGGCCGAGTTTGCGGCGCCCGATGTGAAGGTGACGCTTTGCACCACCGATGGCACGCAAAAGGTGATGACGGTGGCGGAACTGCTGCCGGGCCTCTTCACCGCCGCCCATATGGACCGCACCTGATGGACGCCCGCGCCATCATCACGCGGCTGCGCGACGGCCAGACGCCCTCGGTTGAGGAGCTGCGCTGGTTTGCCGCGGGGCTGGCGGATGGCGGCGTCAGCGATGCACAGGCCGGGGCCTTTGCCATGGCGGTGCTGCTGAAGGGCTTGGGCGAAGAGGGGCGGGTGGCGCTGACCCGGGGGATGCGCGATTCGGGCCATGTGCTGGACTGGGACATGCCGGGGCCGGTCTTGGACAAGCATTCGACGGGCGGCATCGGCGATTGCGTGTCCTTGCTGCTGGCGCCCGCGCTGGCGGCCTGCGGCGCCTATGTGCCCATGATTTCGGGACGGGGCCTTGGCCATACCGGCGGCACGCTGGACAAGCTTGAGGCGATCCCGGGCTTTCGCACCGCAATGGGCGAGGAGCAATTGCGCGCCCAACTGGCGCAGATCCGCTGCGCCATCGTTTCGGCAAGTGCCGAGATTGCCCCGGCGGACCGCCGCCTTTACGCCATCCGTGACGTCTCGGGCACGGTTGAGTCGATTGATCTTATCACCGCCTCGATCCTGTCGAAAAAGCTGGCGGCGGGGCTTGAGGCACTGGTGCTGGATGTCAAATGCGGCTCGGGCGCCTTCATGGCGACGCTGGACGGGGCCGAGGCGCTGGCGCGGGCGCTGGTTTCGACGGCGCAGGGCGCGGGCTGCATGACGACCGCGCTGATCACCGACATGACGCAGCCGCTGGCGACGGCGGCGGGCAATGCGCTGGAGGTGATCGAGACGATGGAGACGCTGACGGGCACCTCGGTCAATCCCGCACTCTGGGACATTACCGCGGCGCTGGGGGGAGAGGCGCTGGCGCTGGGCGGGCTGGCGGCGGACCCGGAAGATGGCGCGGGGCGCATCGCGCAGGCGCTGGAAACGGGGGCGGCGGCGGAATGGTTCGGGCGGATGGTGGCGGCGCAGGGCGGGCCTGCCGATTTTGTCGAACGCTGGGCCGATCGGCTGCCCGCGGCGCCGGTGGTGGTCGAGGTGCCCAGCCCCCGCGCCGGCCATGTCGGGGCGATCGACGGGCGGGCGCTGGGCCTTGCGGTGGTTGATCTGGGCGGCGGGCGGCAGCGCGAGGGGGATCGGGTGAACCCCTCGGTCGGGCTGTCCGATCTGGCCGGGATTGGCGATGAGATTGGCGCCGGTGACCCGCTCTGCATGATCCACGCCGCAACCCCGGCGCAGGCCGAAGCGGCTGTGCGTGCGGTGCAGGCGGCCTATCTGTTGCAGGATGCAGCACCGCCCGATGTGCCGTTGATATTGAAGAGGATTGCCTGATGCCCCGCGCCTTTCTGATCGTGATGGATTCGGTCGGCTGCGGCGGCGCGCCCGATGCGGCCGCCTTCGGCGATGAGGGGGCAAATACCCTTGGCCATATCGCCCAAGCCTGTGCTGCGGGGCGTGCCGATCAGGGCCGCAGCGGGCCTTTGCAGATGCCGGTTCTGGATGGTCTGGGGCTGGGGGCGGCGATTGCGCTGGCCTCGGGCGCGCCGACACCCGGTTTGCACGCACGTCCAACGGGCCGCTGGGGCGCCGCGAGTGAGGTGAGCCGGGGCAAGGACACGCCTTCGGGCCATTGGGAACTGGCCGGGGTTCCGGTGCCATGGGACTGGACCTATTTCCCCGACACCGTGCCCGCCTTTCCCGACGATCTGGTGGCGCTGGTCTGCCAACTGGCCGGAACGGATGGCATTTTGGGCAATTGCCATGCCTCGGGCGTGCCGATCATCGCCGAGCATTGCGAGGCGCATCTGAAGACCGGCTGGCCGATCTGCTATACCTCGGCGGATTCGGTGTTCCAGATTGCCGCGCATGAAGAAGCCTTCGGGCTGGAGCGGCTGTTGAAGCTCTGCGCCGATCTGGCACCGCATCTTCATGCGATGAAGGTGGGGCGGGTGATTGCGCGGCCCTTTACCGGCGTGCCGGGCGATTTCCGCCGCACCGCCAACCGCCGCGACTTTGCCATCGCCCCCCCGGCTCCGACGCTGCTGGACTGGGTGGCGGGGGCGGGGCGGGCGACCCATGCCATTGGCAAGATCGGCGATATCTTCTCGATGCAGGGCATCGGCAAGCTGTGGAAGGGCAAGAGCGATCTTGACCTTTTCGGACATCTGGACCGGTTGGCGGACGAGGCAGAGGAGGGTTCCTTGACCTTTGCCAACTTTGTCGAGTTCGATAGCCTTTATGGCCATCCGCGTGATGTGGCGGGCTATGCCCGCGCGCTGGAATGGTTCGACGGGCGGGCAGGCGGCTTTCTGGCGCGACTGCGGCCCGGCGATCTGGCGATTTTCACCGCCGATCACGGCAATGATCCGACATGGCGCGGCACCGAACACACGCGCGAGCGGGTGCCGGTGATCTGCGCCGGGGTGGAGGCGGGCGAGATCGGGCTTTGCGGCTTTACCGATGTGGCGGCAAGTGTAGCGGCACATCTGGGGGTGGCGGCGCAGGGTGGCGGACGGTCGTTCCTGTGACGGCGGCGGAACCGGGGGCCAGCCCCCGGACCCCCGGGATATTTTTGGAGAGAGGTGCTGTGTAACTAATTATCCCGCAGTGTAACCAATTGGGCCGCAATGACGGAAGAGGATGGGGGTTCTCAGGTTATCCCGTATGGTCCGGTGTCAGCGCCGTTTCCGACGAAGTCCGCCTTGGCTTTTGCGCCACCATTCCCAGATCGCGGATTTGCCTACGCGCCGATTGGGCGGGAAGTGCTGAGCCACTTCGGCAGCGATTCCTTCAAATGTCAGCCGGTCAAGGCGTGCCATGATGAACGCCTGAAGTTCGGCATCCCCTGCGATCTTGGGCGGCGGGCCGGATCGGTGTTCGCGGCGATGCTCGCTGATCGGCGCGGATGGTTGCGGCAGGGCATTCAAGCCCAGTTGAAGGCGGGCTTCAATGGCAGCTTCAAGGGCTGTGATTGCGCGCCCCTGTGCCGCATGGCTGGCGCGCAATTCGGCCAATGCCTGGCTAAGATGATCGCGGATGCCGGGTGCCATGTTTGCCTGTCGTTGCTGAAGTTGGCCCGTGCCGGATGGATCGCCGCCACGGGCCGAAGGCTGCGCGTCAACTTGCCAGAAGCGCGCGCCTCATTCCTTGTCCTCGATCTGATTGGGATCGAGGCCGAGTTGCGAACAAACAGCCATCCGCTCACTGTTGCCCCGAAAGCGTCCGCGCTCGAGCAGCTCGGGCGGCGGCTTCCGACCCGCAAGCAAGGGCGGGCCAAGATGAACGGCAGGACGGGCGCAAGCCTCCCAGGCCTCGAAGGAGGCCAGGTTGCTGGATGCCAGTTCCTGCGCCCAGCCTTCCATGGCGGGCACGAGCTTGCCCGAGGCGCGGGCGCGCTCAAGGGCAGTTTCCACCTTGTCGTCGTGAAGCTCGGTCAGCAGCTTCATGTAGCTGGATGCCATTTCCTTGACAGCACGGTTGTCGGTTCTCGTGCTGTCTGCCGCAGCGATGATCGCCCGCGCCTTTCGGATCAGTTCGGGAATCGGGGTGTCCGGGGCCACTCCAAGGGCCTCGCGCAGCATGGCAACGATGCTGGCCGCGTCATCGGTGGGCGGGTCAACTTGCGGAGATTCCCCCTCGACCGAGCAAAGCGCCTTCATGGCGATGGCCGGGGCATTGGTCAGGCCCGCCCGTTTCACCGCCATGACCTCGCCCGCCTTCGTCACCATCACGACAGGGCTGATGAAGCGATACTCCCGCCCGGTGATCTTGGCCTTGCCGGTCGGCGTCCAGGCAATGCGCGCCCAGATACCATCCTCACGGGCCGCAAGCTCTTCGATCCAGCCCGCTGCCGGGGCTTCGGAGTCCTTGTGGCGATCCATGGCGTGATCCATGTCCACCGGCATGCCGCGCTCCAGATCACGGCGGGACCGCTCGATGACGGACGCCATATCCTTCACGATCCACGGCCCGCGCTGGTCGTTCAGGTCGAACTTGCCGGAGGGCAGGATTTGCACCCAGCTTTCGGATTTGTCCGCCTCGATCTGCGGCAGCGGGACAGTGTTCACTTCTTCTGCAAGGCCAGCCATGGGATCAGTCCTGCAAATAAGGTGAGACGAGCAGTTCAGCCGAACCACGCCAGACGTTGGTTCCGCCACCAGGCAGTTCTTCCGCCGTCAGCAGTTCCCGCGCGTCACGTTCGAGAGCTGGCGGAACCACCAGAAGGTTCGGCGTCACGCCCATGATGCGCCCGCCCTCGTAGCGCATGCCCTGCATCGCGATCCGGGCGGTGGCATAGTTCGCCGTGTTCAGTGTCTGCTTTGAGCCATAGGCGAGTTGCCATAGGCCGAACCCGGCATTCACCCGCGCCCGGATGCCATAGGTGTATTCGTCGTGGAAGAACACGCCACTGTCGCTGTCCTTGTCCACCCGTTGCATCTGGTAGGGAATGCGGGTCTGGAAGACGAGCGGCTTCACCGGACGGCTCACGTCCAGGAGGAACCAGGGCGTTCCGGTGCCGCCGCCGAAGTTCGAGACCGAGGTTTCGGTTTCGCCTTCGAGAATTACCGGATGATCGGCGTCAAAGAAGGGCTGGCCGTCATAGCTTTCGGCAGTGAAGCCCTTCTTCAGCACCTCAAACACCAGTTCGTCGGGATGCGAGGCGGCGGCATGCGCCATCATGCTGATCTGGGGCGAATAGACGCCCAGACGGTCATCTTCGATATCCTCGCGCCGCACCCGGATCGTGCTTTCGAACTTCCGGTTCTCCAGCGTATAGCGTGCGGTCGCCACACCCTTGATATGCCGCTCGCCCAGCCATTCCCGCATCTGCGGCATGCCGGAGAGCCAGCCATAGGTTTCATTCGACCCGGTGGACTTCACATCCATCGCGATCTTGTTCCAGAAGACCGGCGTGGCCTGCACGGCCTTGTTGAAGGCGGTATTGAAGCCGCTGAACATCTCGTTGAGCAACGAGGCGGTGATATCCATGGTCAGTCTTTCACGAGTTGAGGGGATTGCGAGGTTCCAAGCTGTGCACGCAGCTTGCGGACATACATGCTGGTGACGCCGTGCTTGGCGGCGATTTCATTTGGCGAGGCGCCGGAAGTCAGGATGTCGTGCTTCAGGCGCAGCGATTTCTGAATGCGCTCGGTGTGCCCCCATGAGGGCACATCCAACTTGCAGCCGCCGAAGTGTTCAACCAGTGCGGCGGTGATTTCCTGTCCAAGTGCTTCGACCAGGTAGCCGGTCACGGTTTTCGGAACGTCGATCCGTCGCCCGCCGAACGCTTTGACCAGGGCAGCGGACGCGGCTTCACCGCAAGTCCCATTCAGCATGGCGATGACGTTCGCAGTTGAGAACACCCGCATAGACAGACCCCCGACTTCCTGTCAGAAACCCTAGTCAAGTGGGCAGCGGTTTTGCCGTGGGATGCTGTCTGCATCCCACGGTCCGCAAGCCGGGATTCCCTCACCGCTCCAGTTTCTGATTTTGCGAATGATTGTCCTTCGTCCAACCCCCGATCTTCTCGACCTGGACGGCTGGCGCCGCGAGCTGGACTGGCTGCTTGCGCAGCCTGCCAATTTGTTTCGTCGGGCCGAAGCGATCGCCGAAGCGGAATACATGGTGCGGCTGCTGGAAGAGCGGGCGCAGAAAGCGCCCGCTGAGGCGCTTTGATGGCTTCCGATGCCGCAACCCCCGCGAAAACCCGCCATGGCCGTTTTTGAAGGCGCTCCGGCGTTTTTGAAGGGTGTTCTGCCCGAGGTGGCAGGCGTTCATGTATCTCGCACGGTGCGGGCACCGGAAAGACGAAGGGCGGCACCATTCGGCACCGCCCCATGAACATAGTATATAGTGTGCCGTCAGGCTGCCCGGCGCGGGCGGGCCTTCCATGCCTTCATGGCGGTGATCGCCTTGCGCGCGCCTTCCATGGTCAGGAAGCGCATGCTGTCCACTTTGTGGTATTTTCGCAGCCAGCCCAACAGCGCCTCGTCATCGCATTCGCGGGCGTCGTGAATTTCCCGCCAAAGCTCGCGGATCAGTTCAAGCTGGGCAAAGGTCGCCATGCCGGGGCGGTTGCCATAGCGCGGCGCGCCCTTGCCGAGCGGGCGGAACCCGCAATATTCGAAGAAGCCCATCATCGCCTCGAACCCGGCCTGATCGAGTTCGGTGGAACTGGTCACGCCCGCGATGCGGACAAGGGCCTGCCGGTAAATGTCGTCATCCAGCCCGAGCTTCGCCTTGGCGACATGCAGGATCGTTTTCTGCGGCTTGCTGATCGTCATGCTGCTTCCTCCATGTGAACTGCGGCCTGCCGTTCAGCCTCACGGCCTGCCGCAACTGCTTTGCGGATTTTGCGGTCAGCCATCATCAAGGCCGGAATCTCGATCTCATCCGCGCCGCGCAGGGCTCGGCCGATCAAGCGAAGAGTGGCTGTTATGGCGGGTTGATCCGAGTCGATGCTTCCGGTTTCAAAGCCTCCCGAAAGCAGATCAAGTGCGCGCACCGTATCTTCCACGAGGCCAATCATATCGGGAATCGCTGTATCAAGCTGGCGGTGTTCGGTTTCCGTCAGGGTGATCGTCACATCGGTGCCGTTATTGCGTGCAACGCGGAGCTGCTTGAGCCGCTTCGCCATGTCCTCTGCATCGCAGGCCACTCCAAAGATGTGGCCCAGGGCAGTGTTCTCGCCCGCACCGATCACCTCGCGCAGCATGTCGTGGCCCTTGTTGATCGGCCCGCCGATGGTGGAAACATAGGCCTCGAACAGGTCCAGAAGCTCGTTGAACGTCATCGGATTCTGGGAAAGCAGGTGGCGCATGGTCATTGGACTTCCTCCGCCGAGACGAGAACGCCACGCTCCATCAGTTGCAAGACTGCCGCAGGCGCATGGTCCGACAGCCACAGCCGCATCACCTCCATTTCATCCTCCGTCATGGGCACGCAGAGGAACCTGCGCGCTGAAATGAACGCCTCGCCCGATCCGCTCAGCGGGATATTCACATATTTCCTGTGGGTCATCACTTGCCCCCCATCATCTTGATCGCCTGCCGCAGATGTGAAACCGAAACTGCGCCGCCATCCGCGATCTGTTCCGCACGCCGCGCGGCAATCGCCATACTCCGCAGATTGCCCTTCGCCATGCCGAGGTCTGCCAGTTCACGCGCAAGCGCCTCGTCCGGCCAGATGCTGAATGCAAAGCCGGTGCATTCGGCCCGGTTCGGTGCGGGAAGCCGGATATTGTGGGTCAGGCGGCTGATCAGCGTCTCGAAGGATGCCGTGCGCTGGACGCCCCCCTTGCCCATGAAGGTGGGGTTGCCGACCAGAACACAGCCGAAGGCATGGCCAGCCCGGTCGCCTTCCCGCGCAGCATCGCCACGGTCGTAAAGGTCTCGGATCGTTTCCAGCACCCGCACCGCGAGCTTCTGCGCTTCGTCCACGATCAGCAGAACCTTCCGCCCGCCGACAAAGAAAGGGCGCCCGGCAAGCAGGTTCCACAGTGCCTCTTCGGCATCTGCGCTGGACGAAGTATCCGTATGATACTGCGCGAGGATCGACCGCAGGAAGGCATTGACCTGCCCGGAGACCGTTTCCGAGGCCGTCAGGAATACCACGTCGATTCCCCGCGCTTCCAGCTCAGGGATCACCTGCTTGATGGCATAGCTCTTGCCGATGCCGACCGTGCCGCGCAGGATCGCCAGCCCCGCGCCATCCGCCACCTCGCGGCAGACTTCGGAGAGCATTGCCCCCACGCCCGTTTCGATGTTACCGTTTTCTTCCATGTGACGCCCCTTACCCAAGGTCACGTTGCATTCAGAGAGGCTTGGTGGTTGCAGCCACCGGCCTCTCGCCTTCCTGCCCTCTTCATGGACAGGTATTCCTCTATATCCGCCCGGGCTTCCGCGTCCCGCCGTGCGCGGGCTTCTGCTTCGCTGATCGGCGCGCCGATGAAGCCGCCCTTGTCGATGGCATTGAAGCCCCAGTTCGCAGGCGCATTGTGCTGGACTGGCCCGAGATCGGCGGCATCCGAAAGCATCTGCTGCACATCGACCTCTGCCGCCGTGGCCTTGCGCCGGGCGACTTCGGCTTTCTGAAGCCCAACCATCTCCGACTTCCGAACCGCACCCTCGCGGTCATTCAGCGCAAAGGTTTCCTCGGTCAGGTGGTAAATGACCCTATCCCGGAACAGGATGATGGGGCCATTCGGGTCGCGCCAGGGCACAAGAACCGGCACCTGCTTCTCGCCCACCAGTTCCGCCAGAACAGCCCCGGAATAGCGGCGCTTGCCGACTGTAATGGTGCCCTGCCGCACATCGCGGCGTTCTTCCCGGCTGAACACCAGATCGAACATATCGGGATCAGCGATCCGCTGCGCCTGCCAGCCTGTGGCCTCTGCTTTGGCGCTGAGCATCGCCTTCGGCGACAGCCCGGCCAGATCACCTTGCTGGACGGTGCCATTGTATTGCGCGATGGCACGGTGAAGATCCTCAATCAGCCGATCAGGGCCGCGATCATAGGACGCAACGGCTTTCCCACGCGATTTCAGGCGTGGTTTCAGGATGTTGCCGCCGTTGTATCCCGGCAAGGCGCTGATAAAGCCACGGGTGATGACGCCGAAGGCCCCCTCAATCCGGGCTTTGCCCTCGGGGTGATAGGGGCGACACTTGACCACGCCCAGCCCGGTAATCTCGGCCATAGCGGCAAATCGGACCACGGATTCAGCCAGGAAGCCGAACTCGCCGCCATTGTCGATCATGAATTCGCCCGGCATCCCGCCCCACGGGCAGGTCAGCACCTCATAGAGCGACAGCGCCACATCCTGTTGTGTGATGCCCTGTCCAGGTCCGGTGATGACCGGCGTGGCCCACATATAGCCGCTGGAACCGTCCATCCAGGCGATTAGCCACGCCTTGACGCTGACTTCGCCCGCCATGGCCGCATCGAATGCAACATCGCGCAACGCCTTGAACTTAGACGACAACGCCGCCGATATGGTCAAGTCCACGGTGTGAACGTCGCCCATCAGGACTTCCATCGGGCGGGCTGTCAGGCCACGCCTGACGTGGAATTCGTGCCGGTCGGTATAGGTCTTGTTGTCAGCGGCAAAGGCATGAACGACCTTCATCT
>Ga0209368_1000623_pt1 | contig 25601 bp, 26 predicted proteins | sample EBPBio242008_DNA_FD_185862 | JGI IMG/M metagenome (GOLD analysis project Ga0209368, IMG submission 185862) | Wastewater treatment Type I Accumulibacter community from EBPR Bioreactor in Madison, WI, USA - Reactor 1_4/24/2008_ DNA (SPAdes)... | ecosystem: Engineered > Bioreactor > EBPR >...
GTCAGCTCGACGCCGGCGAATTCGCCTTCCGCCACGTTGGCCTTGGTCGGGCCAAGGCAGAGTTCGCCCACCTTCTGCCAGTCGGCATCGGTCGGCGAGCCGGCGCCGACGCCCGGAATCTTCAGAATCTCGGCCCGCAAAGCTTCGTCCTGCGCCATGGCCGCGCGCGGCATCAGCCCCGCTGGCAGAGCCGCCATCGCGCCAAGCGCCGTGGCACCCTTCAGCATCTGGCGGCGGCTCATCCGGCCCCGCACCATTTCGTAGAGTTCGACCTTCACGACATCTCCTCCCAAGATGTAACCGCCATCAAGCCTGTGCCCGGGCGGACGCATTTCCAGACGATCCGAAGGCGTGGCGGCGGCATTTTTTTCCGTCCTGCCACGAATAGCCGGGGCCTCCATCCCCGCCTGTCCTCGCGCTCCGACTGTCGCAAGGTCAAGACGGCGTTGTCAAGACTGACATGTTAGCATGACAGCTTGTGGACAGCGCCGCAGCCCTTCGCTACCTTCGCGCCGAGGGCAAGGGAGGAGACAGCCGTGGCCGGCGTGACGATCCGCGGACTTCTTAAGACTTACGGGGGCTTGCAGGTCATCCATGGCCTTGACCTCGACATCCAGGATGGCGAGTTCGTGGTGCTCGTCGGCCCCTCGGGCTGCGGCAAGTCCACGCTCCTGCGCATGATCGCGGGGCTGGAGGAGGTGACGGGCGGCGATATCCGCATTGGAGAGCGCCGGGTGAACAACCTGCCGCCGTCCGAGCGCGACATCGCCATGGTGTTCCAGAACTACGCGCTTTATCCGCACAAGACCGTGGCCGCCAACATGGGCTTCGCGCTGAAGATGCGCGGCATGGACAAAGACCAGATCCGCCAGAAGGTGGCGCGCGCGGCCGAGATCCTGGGTCTGACGCCCTACCTGGACCGCTATCCCCGCGCGCTGTCGGGCGGTCAGCGCCAGCGTGTCGCCATGGGCCGGGCCATCGTGCGCGATCCGCAGGTCTTTCTGTTCGACGAACCCTTGTCGAACCTGGACGCCAAGCTGCGCGTGCAGATGCGCACCGAAATCCGCGAACTTCACCTGCGTCTGAAAACCACCACCGTCTATGTCACCCACGACCAGATCGAGGCGATGACAATGGCCGACCGCATCGTGGTGATGCAGGGCGGCCGGATCGAGCAGGTGGGTGCACCGCTGGAACTGTACGACCGGCCTGCCAACACCTTCGTTGCGGGCTTTATCGGTTCGCCTTCCATGAACATGATCGCCGGTCGTGTGACCGGCGGCGCGGTCGAGGCGCTTGGCGCCCGCCTTGTCCTTCCCCCGACAGCGAAAGTGACGGAGGGGCAGGAAGTGATCTACGGTATCCGTCCGGAATGCCTCGCCCCGGCCGGGTCCGGCCTTGCCGGCACCGTGGCGGTTGTAGAACCGACGGGGTCGGAAACCCATGTCGTGGTTCGGGTCGGCGGGCAGGAACTTGTCTCGGTCTCTCGCGAGCGGGTCAGCCTGAAGCCGGGGCAGGGGGTCACGCTGGCGCCCGACCCCGCGGCGGCTCATCTTTTCGACAAGGCCACCGGCGCGCGTCTCGCGGCTTGACGGCAGGCGGGGCAGGGGGAAACCTGCTGCCACATCCAGGGAGGATCACATGCTCAAGGGAATCGACCCCCGGCTGAACGCCGAGGTGCTTGGAACATTGCGTGCCATGGGGCACGGCGATGTGCTGATCCTCGCGGACACCAACTTCCCATCGGATTCCATTGCCCGCTCCACCGTTCTGGGCCGGCTTCTGCGCATGGACAACCTGACGTCGGCAGAGGCCGCTCAGGCTGTTCTATCGGTCTATCCGCTGGATACTTTCGTGCCCGATTTTGCTGGCCGCATGGAAGTGGTCGGCGCGCCGGATCAGGTGCCCCCGGTCCAGGCCGAAGTGCAGGCCGAGATCGACGCCGCCGAGGGCAAGCCCCGCCCGATGATCGGGGTGGAGCGCTTTGCCTTCTACGATATGGCGAAGCAGGCCTATGCCGTGATCCAGACCGGCGAGCGCCGGTTCTATGGCTGCTTCATGCTGCGCAAGGGTGTGATCCCTCCGGAGGCGTAAGTTGAAACCCATTGTCATACTCGGTGTTTTCGTCGCCGACACCGCCTACCGAGCCGAGCGCCAACCGAAGATGGGCGAGACCATCCTGGGGCAAAGTTTCGTTCTGGGGCCGGGTGGTAAGGGCTCGAACCAGTCCGTCGCGGCCGCAATGGCGGGGGGCGACGTGCATTTCATCACCCGCCTCGGTGCCGACCCCTTTGCCGACATGGCCCGCGCCACCTGGGCCAAGGCGGGCGTCACGCCCCAGGTGAAGGTGGATGCCGAAAGCTACACCGGCGCGGCCTACATCTTCATCGAGGCGGCCACTGGCAACAACGCCATCATCATCTCGCCCGGTGCCGCTGGCCGCATCGCTGTGGTGGATGTGGAGGAGAAGGCCGATCTGATCCGGAACGCGGGTGTCTTCATCACCCAGTTGGAACAGCCAATCCCCGCCGCGCGCCGCGCGCTGCAACTGGCGCGGGCAGGAGGGGCGAAAACCATCCTGAACCCTGCCCCGGCCGCGCCCCTGGACGACGACCTGCTGGCGTTGTGCGATTTCGTTACGCCCAACGAGTCCGAGACCGAATCCCTCACCGGCCTGCCCGTGACATCCGTGGCTGAGGCCGAGGTTGCTGCCGATGCGCTCCTGACGCGCGGTGTGGGCGCTGTGGTCATGACGCTTGGCGAGAAGGGCGCGCTCTACCGCGACCGGATGCAGAGCTTCCATGTCCCGGTCATCAGCGCGGGCCCCGTGGTCGAAACCACTGGCGCGGGCGATGCCTTCAATGGCGGCTTCGCCGTGGCCCTGGCCGAAGGCAAAGGGATGCTGGACGCCGTGCGCATGGGCTGCGCCACAGCCGGCATTTCCGTCACCCGCCCCGGCACGGCCCCCTCGATGCCCTCAAGGGCCGAGATCGACGCGCTTCTCAAGCGGCACTTCGGCTGATCCCGGCCGACTACTTCAGCCCGCTCAGACCATAGGGCGGAAGGTCGTCATCGTCGCTGTCCAGCTCGTTCTGCAGCCAGAAGCTGCGGAACCCGCTGGACCTGAGCCAGCGTTCCAGCCGGTCCAGGTTGCCCCATTCGCGGACAAGCCCGCGGCTCGACTCGACCCGCGCCCAGACTCCATCGACCTGAAGAAGCACGGTCCACGTATGGGGATGGCGCTCCTGGTCACCGAAGCCGCCGCCTCTCTGCGCCCGGTACGAGCGCACGACCACAGGATAGGCGGTGATCCGCATGGCCGCCACCAGCCCTGGAATCTCGGCCTGGGTCACGGTCAGGGCTGGCACGATCCGCGGCTGCATGCTGTCCTTTTCGGTATTGCCCAGACAAAGACACCGGGACCGAGCCAGAAATCAACCCGCAGTCGCATGGCGCCAGGTGTCGCGACTCGGCCCTGCGTGACCGCTGCCGCCTCTTTTCTGCGCCGCGGCGAAAATGATCGCCCAAGAATGCATCATTTTCCTGCCACAACTTTGCGCAGCCTGACGGCCGGACCCGCGGCGCTTGCGACGATGCTCACCCTGTCGTGACTTCATGCTTGCCCGGACGAAACCGGGCGACTGGGTGTGCGGTGGCGGGCCGATGTGGAAGTCCACCCACCACCGCACGGGTGCAACAACGTTGCCGCCTCAATCTAGGCGGCCTTTCCAGCCGTGGAAAGGCCCCGTGGCGGCCCTGAAACAGGGGATGGTGATGACCAACTGGAAGACCTGGCTGGCAGGCGGGGCGATCAGCCTTGGCCTTGCAGGCGGAGCCTGGGCGCAAGAGGACACGATCAAGGTCGGCGTCCTGCACTCGCTGTCGGGGACGATGGCAATCTCCGAGACGACGCTGAAGGACACCGTCCTGATGATGATCGAAGAGCAGAACGCCAAGGGTGGTCTGCTGGGCAAGAAGCTGGAAGCCGTGGTCGTGGACCCGGCCTCGGACTGGCCGCTGTTCGCCGAGAAGGCGCGTGAACTGATCACCGTGGACAACGTGGCCGTGATCTTCGGCTGCTGGACCTCGGTGAGCCGCAAGTCGGTGCTGCCGGTGATCGAGGAACTGAACGGCCTTCTGTTCTACCCGGTGCAGTACGAAGGCGAGGAAAGCTCGAAGAACGTGTTCTACACGGGCGCCGCGCCGAACCAGCAGGCGATCCCGGCGGTGGACTACTTCATCGACGAACTGGGCGTGCAGAAGTTCGCTCTTCTGGGCACCGACTACGTCTATCCGCGCACGACGAACAACATCCTGGAAGCCTACCTGATCTCGAAGGGCATTCCGAAGGAAGACATCTTCGTCAACTACACCCCCTTCGGTCATTCCGACTGGTCGAAGATCGTTGCTGACGTGAAGGCACTTGGCGCAGACGGCAAGAAGGTGGGCGTGATTTCCACCATCAACGGCGATGCCAACGTTGGCTTCTATAAGGAACTCGCCGCCGCCGGCATCTCGGCCGAGGACATCCCCGTCGTCGCCTTCTCGGTGGGTGAAGAAGAGCTTTCGGGCCTCGACACCACCAACCTCGTGGGCCACCTCGCGGCCTGGAACTACTTCCAGTCGGCCGACACGCCGGAGAACAAGGCCTTCATCGAAAGCTGGCACAAGTTCATCGGCAACGACAAGCGCACCACCAATGACCCGATGGAAGCCACCTACATCGGCTTCAAGATGTGGGTGCAGGCGGTCGAAAAGGCCGGCACCACGGATACCGACGCGGTCATTGCCGCCATGGTCGGCCAGAAGGTCACCAACCTGACCGGTTCCACCGCCGAGATGCTGCCGAACCACCACCTGACCAAGCCGGTCCTGATCGGTGAAATCCGTGCGGATGGCCAGTTCGACATCATCAGCCAGACCGAGCCGGTGCCCGGCGACGCCTGGACCGACTTCCTGCCGGAATCGGCCGTGCTGGAGTCCGACTGGGTCACGCTGAACTGCGGCATGTACAACAAGGACACCAAGACCTGTGTCCAGCTGAAGTCCAACTACTGACGCTAAAGGGGAGGGGCCGCCGCGGCCCCTCCCGCTCCTTCCCTTCGGGATCCCCATGCGCAAGCTTCTGCTTTCCCTTCTCGCCGCGCTGGCGATCGGTATCGCTCTGCCGGCCAAGGCCGAAACCGCTGCCGAAATCCTTGCCGCCAATGCCGCGAAGGTCGAAAAGCCCTCGCGCCAGACCATCGGCCCGGTCATCGCCGCGCTGGCTGGTTCCGGCGATCCTGCGGCCGCAGCCGTGCTGTCTGCCTGGGCCGACAGGCGCCTTGCGGTGCTCAAGTCCGACGGCATGTTTGTCATCATCGACGGCGACACGATCACCGATCCGGCCGGCACCGCGCTTGGTCCGCTCGTGAGCTCTGATCTGACGATCCTCAAGCCCAATGCCGGCGTGCGCGGCCTGATCGCCACCGCGCTGGTGCAGTTCACACTGTCCGATCCCGACCGCGCCACCCGTGTCGCCGCGCTCGACTCCATTGCCCGCGACCCCGCGCCCGAAACGCTGGAGCCGCTGCGCGCCTCCATTGCCGGCGAGACTGATCCCGAGCTCAAGGCGCAGAAGGAACGGCTGGAGCGCCTGCTGACCCTGCGCTTCGATCCCGACAGCGCGGCCCGTGTCGCGGCGATCGACAGTTTCGGCGCCGATACGAACCTGGACCTGCGCGGCGCATTGAACCCCATCCTGGCCACAACGCGCATTGCCGTGCAGGGCGATGCGCCCGAGGGCACCAACATTGCCCGCACCCTGACCGTTGGCCGCGACCTGTCGGCAGACGAGGCCTTTGACCTTCTCGTCTCCGCAGGTCTGGCCGCGCCCCGCCTCAGCCTGGCCGACCAGAAGGCCGCGCTGGCCGCGAACATCGTTGACGGAGCAGTGGGCGGCGTGCCCGTCGCCGAGCTGTCCGACGCCGCCGCGCGCGACCTTGCCTACACCGCGCTGGAAGCCGCAGGAACCGTGCCCACCGCCGCCACGCCCGACGAAGTGACCGCCGCCATCGCCGGCGCCACCTTCCTGGAAATCTATGCCGAGCCCGACCCGGCCGTGACGACCGCCGCGGCGGCTGCGTTGCAGAAGATCCAGCTGAAGTTGGGTCTCATGCAGGCGACCGACCTCGCCTTGGACGCAATGTCGCTCGCCTCGATCTATTTCCTCGCCGCCATCGGCCTCGCCATCACCTTCGGCGTGATGCGCGTCATCAACATGGCGCATGGCGAGTTCATAATGCTGGGGGCCTACACTGGCTATGTCACCCAACTCTGGATCAGCGACTACACCGCCTCGATCCTGGTCGCCCTGCCGCTGGCCTTTGCCGTGACCTTCCTCGCCGGTGTGGCACTGGAGCGGCTGGTGATCCGCCACCTCTACAAGCGTCCGCTGGAAACCCTGCTTGCGACCTTCGGCATCTCCATCGCCTTGCAGCAGCTTGCGAAGAACATCTTTGGTACCCAGGCCCGGCCGCTGACCGCGCCTTCCTGGCTGGACGGGGCGCTCAGCTTCAACGACGTGGTGTCGATCTCTTACATCCGCATCGCGATCTTCGTGCTCGCACTGCTGTTCCTTGGCTTCTTCCTGTGGCTGATGAAGCGCACGCGCCTGGGGCTGGAGGTTCGCGCCGTGACCCAGAACCCGACGATGGCTGCGTCGATGGGCATCAACCCCGGTCGCATCAACATGCTGACCTTCGGCATCGGCTCCGGCATCGCAGGCATCGCGGGCGTCGCCATCGGGCTTTTCGCCAAGGTCACCTCGGAACTTGGCCAGGACTACATCGTGCAAAGCTTCATGACCGTGGTTGTGGGCGGCGTCGGCAACATCTGGGGGGCGCTCCTCGGTGCCACGATGATCGGCTTCCTGCAGAAGGGGATCGAGTTCCTGAACCCCTCGAACACGCTGGCGGCGCAGACCTACATGATCCTGTTCATCATCCTCTTCATCCAGTTCCGCCCACGGGGCATCATCGCCCTCAAGGGCCGCGCGGCGGGGGATTGAGCCGATGACCAAAGGCTTCCTTTCCCGCAACCCTTCGGTCCTGTGGTTCCTGCTGGTCCTGTCGATCTTCACGCTGTCCGTGACCCTCCTCTCGGAAGCTTATGGAATCGCGTTCGTCTCAACCTCCTTCGTCAAGGTGCTGGGCAAGACGCTGTGCCTTTGCCTCGTGGCCCTGGCGATGGATCTGGTCTGGGGCTATACCGGCATCCTGTCGCTCGGCCACATGGCCTTCTTTGCCATCGGCGGCTACATGATCGGCATGTGGCTGATGTATGCCCGGACCGAGGAAATCGTGATCCAGGCCATGGCCGCCGACGTGATCCCGCCCACGGCGGACGAGATCCGGAACGGCATCGCCACGCAGATCTTCGGCGTGGTGGGTTCATCTGAACTGCCGCCGGTCTGGGCCTTCGCCCATTCGCTGACCTTGCAGATGCTGCTGATCCTGCTGATCCCCGGCCTTCTGGCGCTGATCTTCGGCTGGCTCGCTTTCCGCTCGCGCGTGACCGGCGTCTATCTCTCCATCCTCACGCAGGCGATGACGCTCGCGCTCGCGCTGTGGCTCTTTCAGAACGACTCCGGCCTGCGCGGCAACAACGGGCTTTCCGGCCTGCAGAACATTCCGGGGCTCGGCGATGTCAGCCAGGACCGGCTGTCGATCTGGTTCTTCTGGGCCTCGGCACTTGCCCTTGGCCTCGCCTATCCGACGCTGGCCTGGGTGGTCTCGGGCAAGTTCGGCTCGGTCATCCGCGCCATCCGCGACGACGAGGCGCGGGTGCGCTTCCTCGGCTACCCGGTCGAAGGCTTCAAGCTCTTCGTCTTCACCATGACCGCGATGATCGCCGCCATCGCCGGCGCGCTTTACTACCCGCAGGCCGGCATCATCAACCCGGCAGAACTCGCGCCCATCGCCTCGATCTATCTGGCCGTCTGGGTCGCCATCGGGGGCAGGGGGCGCCTTTATGGCGCGGTGATCGGCGCGGCTTTCGTCTCGCTTTTGTCCAGCTGGTTCACCGGCGGTCGCGCGCCCTCCATCGACCTCGGTTTCTACACGATCAACTGGGTGGACTGGTGGCAGGTGCTGCTCGGAATCGCATTCGTGCTGGTCACGCTGTTCGCGCCCAAGGGGCTGGCCGGTATCTTCGACTGGTTCGAAGGCATCCGCACCCCCGACCGCAAGGGCGCGCCGCTTGGCCCGGATGACGGGTCGCTCCAGGAAAAGGAGGCCCAGCAATGACCGCGCTTCTGGAGGTCTCCGGCGTCTCCGTCACCTTCGACGGCTTCCGCGCCATCAACAACCTGTCCTTCACCATCGGCCCGCAGGAGCTGCGCGCCATCATCGGCCCGAACGGCGCTGGCAAGACCACGTTCATGGACATCGTCACCGGCAAGACACGGCCCGACAAGGGCCGCGTGCTTTGGGGCGAAAAGTCGATTTCGCTCCTGTCTATGTCCGAAAGCCGCATCGCCCAGGCCGGCATCGGCCGCAAGTTCCAGCGCCCCACGGTGTTCGAGGACCAGACGGTCACCGAAAACCTGATGATGGCGCTGAAAGCCCCGCGTTCGCCCTTCCGCGTGCTGGGCTGGCGCGCGACAGCCGCTGACCGAAAGCGCGTCGAGGAATTGGCCTTCGAGGTCGGGTTGGGCGATCAATTGCCCCGGAAATCCGGAGAACTGTCGCACGGCCAGAAACAATGGCTGGAAATCGGCATGTTGCTGGCGCAGGAGCCGCGGCTCTTGCTGGTGGACGAACCCGCTGCCGGCATGACGCTGGCCGAACGCGAACATACCACCCGGCTTCTGGTCGATCTGGCGAAGACCCGGGCCGTGGTGGTGGTGGAACATGACATGGATTTCGTCCGGCGGCTGAACTGCCGGGTGACGGTACTGCACGAAGGCGCGGTGCTGGCCGAAGGGTCGCTTGACCATGTAACGGCCAATCCGCAGGTGATCGAAGTCTATCTGGGGCGCGGCGGATGATTACGACCAAGGGCCTGACCCTGCACTACGGCGGAAGCCAGATCCTCTATGGCATCGACTTCGAGGCGAAGGCCGGCGAGGTCACCTGCATCATGGGCACAAACGGCGTGGGCAAGACCAGCTTCCTGAAGGCGCTAGCCGGCACCCACCCCCGCTCGGGCGGCGATGTGACGCTGGCGGGTGAAAGCCTGCCCCGGCTGGCCGCCCAGGACATGGCGCGGCGCGGCCTGTCCGTCGTGCCGCAGGGGCGCATGATCTTCCCGCTGCTTTCGGTGCGCGAGAACCTGGAAACCGCCTATTCGGTGCTGCCCAAGTCCGAACACCGCGTCCCTGATGAGGTCTATGAGCTTTTCCCGGTGCTGAAGGACATGTCCCACCGGCGGGGCGGCGACCTCTCGGGCGGGCAGCAGCAGCAGCTTGCCATCGCCCGGGCGATGATCATGAAGCCCAAGGTCCTGCTTCTGGACGAGCCGACCGAAGGCATCCAGCCCAACATCATCCAGCAGATCGGCCGCGTCATCGGCTACCTGCGCAACAAGGGCGACATGGCCATCGTGCTGGTCGAACAGTACTTCGAATTCGCCTATGGCCTGGCCGACAGCTTCTATGTCTTCCGGCGCGGATCGGTGTCGATGTTGGGCACCAAGGCCGACCTTTCCAAGGACGTGCTGCGCGCCGAGGTTTCGGTCTAGCCGTCGGCCTGCATCCAGCGGGCTTCCTTTGCGGCAATCGCCGCGATGCGGTCTTCGGTCGCCGGATGGCTCATCAACCAGGCCGGCGTACCGCTGCCCGCCCCGCCAGTCAGGTGCCCCAGCTTTGAAAGCAGCGACTTCTGCGGCGCTGTCCCGATCCCCGACTTGATCAGCAGGGCGGCAGCCCATTCGTCGGCCTCGTACTCGTCGCGCCGGGACAGGCCGGCCATCAGCGCGGTCGACAGGCCGCGCGCGAGCAGCACCCCCAGGCCGGGGATCAGCCGTCCCAACACCGCTGACAGCATGACGAAGACCGCGTTCTGCCCGGTAAAGTCGATCATGCGCCGCCGCGAATGGCCAAGCGCCACATGGCCCAGTTCATGCGCGATGACCGATGCCAGTTCCTCGGTCGTCACCGCCCCGGCGCGATGCCGGTCCAGAAACCCCTGCGTCAGGAAGATGCGCCCGTCCGGCGCCGCCAGCCCATTGATGGCCGGAACGTCGAACACATTCACCGCAATCTTCGGCAGGTCCAGCGCCCGCGCCAGACGTTCCGACACCTTCACCAGTGCCGGGTCGGTCAGCGGACGCGACCGGGTGTCCAGCATGCGCGCCGTGCGCCATGCAGAAAACTGCAGCATGGCGAACCCGTATAGCACCATAAGGACAAGCGGCAGGAACTTCAGCATCGGCAGAATATGGGATCGGGCGCGGGTTTCGCCAAGGCATCAGCCCCTGCGCCGCCGCCAGATCAGATGGCCAAGCGCCGCCGCGATGGCGAGTGCCGCAATGGCCCCCAGAAGTGAGGTCATTGTCGTGCCAAGTGCCTTCACCCGGTCGGCAAAGTAGGTGCCGCCCACGAGGTAGATCACGACCCAGACCGTATCGCCGACCGCCACGCCCAGGGTGAAGCGGCTCCACTTCACCCCGGTAGAGCCTGCGACCAGGTTCACCGAAGGCCCGATGGCCGACAGGGGAAACCGGCTGATAATCACGGCAATCTCTGCCCGCTTGTCCAGCTCACGCGCCGCCCGGTCCAGGGGCGCGGTCAGCCGGGGCCGGGTGCGCAGCCGCTCCCACAAGGGCGCGCCGCCATAGCGCCCCGCAAAGAACCCGATCTGGTCACCGATCATCGCGCCCACCAGCGTGGCCACAAACACCGACGCCAGCGCCATGTCTCCCGATGCGATCAGCGCGCCTGATGCCAGCATCATGGCCGAGGTCGGGATCGGCGCGCCCGCGCAAGACAACAGCGCCGCCAGGAACATAACCACCGGCCCGTGCTTCGGGATGGCGGCATAGGCCTCGTGGATCAGGCTCTCCATCACGGCAGCTCGGCCTGCAGCCGGGCGATCAGCGCGTCAGAGGTCTCGCCTCGTTCCGCCGCCAGGTCGCGCAACGAGGCGAAGGGCAGGGCACCCGTGATCCCCAGGACCTCTGCCACATGCTCTGGCGGGATGCCGAACACCGCCGAGACATGGGCCGGCGTCATCCAGTCGGCCATCGGGTCGGGCGCAAAGCCCGTGCCGCTGGCGATGCGCCAAGTGGCATGGGCGCCGAAGCCAAGCCCCAACCCCAGGCACAGAAGGAATGCGAGCTTCAGTCCCGTTCCGCCGGTCTCCGCCTCGATCACGCGCCGTCCTCCCCCTTGGTGCCGCTGTCGTCCCGCTCTTCACGCGCCGCGCGCCACAGCATCCGCCCCAGAACCAGCGCCACCGCCGAAGCACCCAGGCCACCCGCCACGTTCGCCATGGCCGCGCCGATCTCGTCGATCTGCGCTGCAAAGGCATAGCCGAGCCCGACATAGATCGAAACCCAGACCGCCTCGCCCGCCACACCCGCGATCGTGAACCGCGTCCAGTCCAGCCGCGTCATTCCGGCAGCAAGGTTCACGTAAGGGCCAAGCGCTGAAAATAGCCAGCGCGACAGGAAGACCGCCAACAGATCCCGCCGCGCCAGGTCCGAAACTGCCCGAGTCATCAGCGCCCCTGTCCCCGGCCGTGCCGCCAGCCGTTGCCACAGCGGCCCGCCGCCGGCCCGCGACAGCGCATAGCCCACCTGGTCGCCCGCGACGGCTCCCAGAAGCGCCGCCCCCGCCACCACGATCAGCGAAAGGTCACCCGAAGCGGTGAAGGCGCCGCCCGCCAGCATGACCAGCGAGGCGGGCAGGGGGAAAGCCAGACAGGACAGGAAGGTGACCGACAGGATCAGCCAGCCGCCCCATTCCGGCACAAGGGCCAGCGCGGTTTGCGACCATTCCGCGATCATTCGCCACCATCCGGGGGAGGTCCGGGCGGAGGGTCGCCCTGCGGCAGGCCCGGCGGGCGGCGTGCGTCCACCTCGGCCTGCAGTTCTGCCAACAGGTCGGTGACGATCGCACCCTGCGCCGTGGCGATCTCGGCAATGGTCTGGCGCCTGTGTTCACCGGGCGTCAGGCCCAGGATCTCGCCCACCACCTCGGGCGGGATGTGGTAGGTGTGCACGACGAAGCCCGGCGTCATCCAGGCCGCCACCGGCCGCGTCGGATCGCCCCGAGGCGGCACCAGGACAAAGCCGCGGATCAGGAAGCCCGCGGCCAGCACCACCATCACCGCGAAGGCGATGACCAGCTTGCGGTGATTGGCCCAAAGCCGCCTCATGCCTTCACCATCCGGATGCCCCGCGCCAATCCGTCCACCGTCATCGGCACCATGCGTCCGCCGAAGATGCTGCCGATCATCCCGGTCGAGGCGCTGTGGCGCCAGTGCGCCTCGGGCACCGGATTGATCCACAGGTGCGCCGGCCACTGCGCGCAGGCGCGTTCCAGCCAGACCTGGCCCGCCTCGCGGTTCCAGTGCTCGTTCGCCCCGCCGGGATGGGTGATCTCGTAGGGGCTCATCGCCGCGTCACCCACGAAGATCGCCCGCCAGTCCGGCCCATAGGTGCGCAGCACGTCCCAGGTCGGAACCTGAGCGTCCCACCGCCGCGCATTGTCACGCCAGACACCCTCGTACAGGCAGTTGTGGAAATAGAAGCTCTCCAGATGCCGGAACTCGGCCCGCGCGGCACTGAACAGCTCTTCCGCCATACGCACATGCGCGTCCATCGACCCGCCCACGTCCAGGAACAGCAGCACCTTCACCGCATTGCGCCGCGTCGGTCTTGTCTGCACGTCCAGCCAGCCATGCTCGGCAGTGGACCGGATCGTGCCGGGCAGGTCCAACTCCTCGACCGCTCCATCGCGAGCCCACCTCCGCAGCGCGCGCAAGGCAACGCGGATGTTGCGTGTCCCGATCTCCACCCGGTCGTCGAGGTCGCGGAACTCGCGTCGGTCCCAGACCTTCACCGCACGCTGGTGGCGGCTTCGGTCCTGACCGATGCGCACCCCTTCCGGGTTGTAGCCATAGGCGCCGAACGGGCTGGTCCCCGCCGTGCCGATCCACTTGTTGCCGCCCTGGTGGCGGCCCTTCTGCTCTTCCAGCCGCTTCCTCAGCGTCTCCATCAGCGCCTCGAACCCGCCAAGCGCCTCGACCGCCGCCTTTTCTTCCGGCGTCAGGGTCTTCTCGGCCAGCTTCGCCAGCCATTCCGCCGGCAGGGCCAGCGCCTCCAGCACCGCCTCGGGCGAGATGTCCTCCAGCCCGCGAAAAGCCTCGGCAAAGGCGCGGTCAAACCGGTCCAGATGGCGTTCGTCCTTCACCATCGCCGTGCGCGCCAGGTGGTAGAAGCCCGTCACGTCATGCGTCACCAGCCCCGCCGCCACCCCCTCCAGGAACGCCAGGTATTCGCGCGGCGACACCGGCACGCCTGTGCGTCGCAGCGTCAGGAAGAAGGGAAGGAACATCGCGTCCCCCGAAGATGCGCGCTCAGGGTGGCGGCTCCGGCCGGTACGGTCAAGGAAAGCCGCTCAGGCCGCCAGCCGCTCGATCACGATGGTGGCGAACAGGCCCAGAAGGGTGAAGGCGATGCCATATCCAGCGGCATATTGCAGGATGTCGGCCAGCCGCCCGCCGCGCCGCCGCGCTGTCAGCGCGCCGATCAGAACGCCCAGGATCGCAGCCCCGATGACGATCATCCCGCATCTCCCCGGCCGGTGTGGCCCGGCCGGTCCTTAGCCGCGCCGCCCCGCCGCCGCAAGGGCGGCGATGTCGGCCATCCGGGCCATCACCTCGACATCCGAGCCGAAGCCATAGCGCGCCCAACCCAGGCTCTCTGCCCGCGCCGCCTGCGCCTCGACCGTGCGGCCCATACCATCCAGCGCCTCGGCGCGGATCTGCAGCAGCGTGGCCAGCAGAGCCGCGTTCTGCGCCGTCCGAACCGCCGGGATCGCCCCGTCCGCCAGCGCCAGAGCCTCCTGGAACCGCCCGCGCGACAGGTCGAAGGCCGCGATCTGCATGTCGGCATGGGCCGCATGAACAGAACAGCCCGGCAGGCTGGCATAGATCGCCTTGGCTGACCGGAAGGCATCGGCCGAAAGATCGGGGTCGGTGCCGGTGGTCAACCGGCCAAGCGCGAACCAGGCAAAGGCCATGCGCGTATCGCGCCAGCCCTGGGCTTGGCCGATCGCCACAGCCCGCCGCGCCGCCGCCTGCCGCTCGTTCAGCGCCGCGCGGCTGCCGAAAGCCGTCTCAATGGCCTGCGCCCATTCGCGCGGCGTGACCGACCCTGCGGGAATAGACCCGACTGCGCCGCCCGCGGGGTTGGCACGGGACAGAACCCCAGGCAGAACGGCGGCCACTTCGGCCTCGGACATACCGTTCCGCAAGTCTGGCGCGTAATGCACCTTCAGCATCAGCATGTCGAAGCCGGTCAGCACGGTGTGGAAATTGTCGTCGTTGTAAACCGAATCCGGCAGGCGATAGAGGTCGTTCAGCGGCCCAAGTGCCTGCGCCGTCTCTTCGTGCAGGCAGTCGCGCACCTCCTGCGGCGAGGTGTCCGACGGTACAAAGACCGTGGCCGAGGTCCGCTCCTCCATCCTCGTCCAATCGACCGCTGCGCTGCCCCGCTTGGCGCGATAGTCGGCCAGCCCCCTTACATTCGGCACCACATAGCAGGCCGCTGTCGGCACAAAGCGCTGCAACTGCGCCTTCGGACGGAACTCCACCGTGATCGAGGCCGGGCCGGACCCCACGCGGCTGATGTCGATCCCCGCCTCGTGCCGCAGCCGGGCGATGAGCAGGTCCAGGTCGGCCGCAGCCGAGGGCGGGACATCGCCCGTCATCACCACCGTCACCGGCCCCTCGAACCGCGTCAGCCGCTCGACGCGCCGCCCGCTTTCCATCTGGAACTCCAGATCCAGGAAATCGCGCGCCATCTGCGCATTCGACCGCCGCGCCGGTTCCACTGGACCGCCGGAGAAGCGCGCCGCAGGGGGCAGGGGAGAATTGAACTCGGCCTCGGCCGGCAGGGTGCGGCTTACGCCGGCGCTGTCGGGCGTCGTCCCGGCACAGGCCGAAACCAGAAGGGCAAGCCCCGTCACCGCCACACGAGGCAGCCGGGAAAGGCCGCGACGCATGGGGGCGACAGTCTCGGAACCGGCGGTCACACCGGGAAAGGACGGCAACTGGTACAAGGCACAGGCTCCGGGCACATCAGGGTATTGCGGCAGCATCGTGGCGGCCTTCCTTCAGCGAACAGAGTGCGAGTGTCGGGATCGCGGCGGGATTGTGTCAAGACAAAGGCACTGACATTGCCTTGAGATACAATCTGTTGCGACACGGCGCCGGTGTTTCGCCACAGCTGGGAAAGTGCAGCGCGCCCGTGGCGGGAAAACGTCCGAACCCGGACCAGATTGTGGCGAAACGGCTTGTTCCCCTGTGAATCCGGGTGCCTCGATTCGCCCGCCTGGTCCGAACAGCACGGACCGGCGTTGTTCCGTTACGGGGACGTCACAGACATGTCGCATGCGGCCACTATCGCCTGCACATCGCTGTCCAGGAGTCCCCGATGTTTCGTGCCGGCCTGTCCTTCCTTGCCCTCGCCGCCATTCTGCCGACCTCCACCCTGGCGTGGGAGGTGGCCGAGGTCGTACCCAACTTGCAGACACCGGTGCTGACCGAGGCCGACGCGGATGCCGATGCCGACGATCCGGCGATCTGGGTCGATCCCGCCGATCCGGCGAAAAGCCTTGTCGTGACCGCCGTCAAGAACGGCGGGGTCCGCGTCTATGACCTGACCGGCGCGCTGGTGCAGACCGTGCTTGCTGCCGAGGATGGCCGCATCAACAACGTGGACGTGGCCTATGGTGTGACGGTTGGCGACGGCAGCACCGCCGATCTTGTCATCGGCTCCGACCGGGGGCTGGACATCATCCGCATCTGGAAGATCGCCGCCGGTGACGCGCCCCTGACCGAGATCACCGCCCCCGAGGCAGGACGCGCCTTCCCCACCCGCCCGGAGTCCGGCGCCGCAGTCGACAACCCGCTGGACGACCAGAACACCGTCTATGGCCTCACCACCTGGAAGGACGGCGACACGCTCTGGATCGCGGGAACGCAGCGCCACCAGCCGGTGGTCGGCCTGTTCAAGCTTAAGGTCAGTCCCGATGGTACCGCGCAAGCCATCAAGGACCACGAGTTTGCCGTGCCCGCCATCCACAAGGGCCAGGACCTGACAGTCGAGAACGACGACGATCCGGCCAAGGACTGGTCCACCCAGTTCGAAGGCTCGGTGATCGACCACTCCACCGGCACGCTTTACACGGGGCAGGAAGACGTGGGCATCTGGGCCGTTCCCGTGCAGGGCGGCGAACCGGTGCTGGTCTATGAAACACGCGGTGCCGCAGGCTCCAGCTTCCGCAACGAAGACAGCGTGATCGCCCGCGATGTCGAAGGTCTTACCATCTGGTACGGCGGCGACGGCACGCGTTATCTCATCGCCTCCAGCCAGGGCGGCGCCCATGGCGATGCGCCCCTCGCCGACGCGCCCTATGACGACAGCTTCGCCGTATTCCGCCTGGGCGGCACCGCGCCCGAGCTCCTCGGCTCCTTCCGCGTCGCCGCCAGCGGCGCGATGGACGCCGTTCAGGAAAGCGACGGTGCCGATGTGATCGCCATGGCGCTGCCCGGCTTCCCGAACGGCCTGTTCATCACCCAGGATGGCTATGCCGGCGACTTGAACGGGCTCGACGGCGAAGTGGCCTCGACCAACTTCAAGTTCGTGGATTGGAAGGCCATCGCCGACAGCTTCACCCCGCCGCTGGCCGTCGCCCCCGAGGGCGCGAACCCCCGGCAGTGACGCCTCAGCCGCGCCCGCCGCGGTTCAGGAAGGCCAACCGCTCGAACAGGTGAAGGTCGGCCTCCGTCTTCAGCAGCGCGCCGTGCAGCTTCGGCAGCACGGCGCCCGGCTCGGCCCGCAGATCCTCCGGCGCCAGATCCTCGGCCAGGATCAGCCGCAGCCAGTCCAGCACCTCGCTGGTCGAAGGCTTCTTCTTAAGCCCCGGCGTCTCGCGCAGTTCAAAGAACTGCACCAGCGCTGCGGTCAGAAGCCGGTCCTTGATGTCGGGGAAATGCACCCGGACAATGGCCTTCAGCGTGTCGATGTCGGGAAACCGGATGTAGTGGAAGAAGCACCGCCGCAGGAAGGCATCGGGCAGCTCCTTCTCGTTGTTCGACGTGATGATCACCACAGGCCGGTGCCGCGCCCGCACCACCTCTCCCGTCTCCTCGACGGTGAATTCCATGCGGTCCAGCTCTTGCAGCAGATCGTTCGGAAACTCGATGTCCGCCTTGTCGATCTCGTCGATCAGCAGCACCACGCGGCCTTCGGACTGGAAGGCCTGCCACAGCCGCCCCTTGCGGATGTAGTTGCGCACATCGTGCACCCGCGCGTCGCCCAACTGGCTGTCACGCAACCGGCTGACGGCGTCGTACTCGTAAAGACCCTCGCGCGCCTTGGTTGTGCTCTTTACGTGCCACTCGATCAGCGGAAGCGACAGCGCCGCCGCCACCTGCCGCGCCAGTTCCGTCTTGCCGGTCCCCGGCTCGCCTTTCACCAGAAGCGGCCGCTGCAGCATCACGGCCGCATTCACCGCAACGGCCAGTTCATCCGTGGCGACATAGTCCGTCGTGGAAGCAAATTTCATCGGTCTGTCAAGGCTCTGTGAAGCGGGGCGAAAGCACCCTAGTCCGGCCCCGAAATTGTCGCAACCGCTAGTGACAATCCGGGGGCCATGGGTTAGATGCACCGCCAGCAGGAGGACGCGATGACAGAGGCTCACCTGTCGGAGCGATCCGGCCCAAAGGAGAGAAGGCAGATGAAGGCCGAAATCTTTCTTCCCGATGATTATCGCCCCGCCGAGAACGAGCCCTTCATGAACGAAAGGCAGCTCGAATACTTCAGGCGCAAGCTTCAGACCTGGAAGCAGGAACTGCTCAGCCAGTCGGCCGAGACCATCGACAACCTGCAGGACAGCGCCCGCAACGTCCCCGACCTGGCCGACCGCGCCAGCGAGGAAACCGACCGCGCGCTGGAACTGCGCACCCGCGACCGCCAGCGCAAGCTGGTCGCCAAGATCGACGCCGCGCTGCGCCGGATCGAGAACGGCGAATACGGCTACTGCGAGATGACGGGCGAGCCGATTAGCCTCAAGCGTCTGGACGCGCGCCCCATCGCCACCATGACGCTGGAAGCCCAGGAAAAGCACGAGCGTCGCGAAAAGGTCCACCGCGACGACTGAGTGACGCAGGCCCGCGGGCTTGCCTCGCGGCCCCGTGACAACGAAAGTGGCGCCGGGCCGGAAGGTCCGGCGTTTTGATGTCCGGAGGTCGGCGATGAGCCTGCATGGTGAAAAGGTTACGGTCCTTGGGGCCGGTGTCGCCGGTCTGGCCGTGGCGCGCGCGCTGGCGCTGCGCGGTGCTGCCGTGACCGTGCTGGAACAGGCCGACGCCATCCGCGAGGTTGGCGCCGGCCTGCAGATCAGCCCGAACGGCGCCGCCGTGCTCCGGGCGCTCGGGCTGGAACCCGAACTCGACCGCCTCGGCCAGCGCGCCGATGCCGTGGCTCTGATGGACGGGCTGGACGACACGCCGGTGATGCGCATGGAACTCGCCCGCCCCTCGGTGGGGCAGGGGTTCCGCTTCCTGCACCGCGCTGATCTCATCGACCTTCTCGCCCGCGGCGCCCGCGAATCCGGTGTGGAAATCCGCCTCCTGCAAAAGGTGAAGACGGTCGATCTCTCCGGCCCGCGCCCTCGTGTCACCACCGCGCAGGGCGCCGAAATCGAGACCGGCTTCCTGATCGGTGCCGACGGGCTCCACTCGCCGACCCGCACCGCGCTCTGCGGGGCCGGCAAGGCGCTCTTCACCAACCAGGTCGCATGGCGCGCCGTCCTGCCGGCCGATGGTCCCATCCCCCCCGTGGCCGAGGTGCACATGGGCCCCGGCCGCCACCTCGTCACCTATCCCCTGCGCGGCGGCACGCTGCGCAACATCGTCGCCATCGAGGAACGCCAAAGGTGGGCCGAGGAAAGCTGGGCCCTGCGCGACGACCCGATGGAACTGCGCCTCGCCTTCCGCGATTTCGGCCCCCGCGTGCGCGGCTGGCTGGATCAGGTCCAGGATGTCTGGCTCTGGGGCCTGTTCCGCCACCCGGTTGCCCGGACCTGGACGAAGGACGTGCCGGAAGGCGCCGTTGCGATCATGGGCGATGCCGCGCATCCGACGCTGCCTTTCCTCGCCCAGGGCGCCAACATGGCGCTGGAAGACGCCTTCGTCCTTGCCCAGGCGGTCGACACCCATGCTGACCGCGCCGAGGCGCTGGCCGCCTATCAGGCCGCCCGCGCGCCGCGCTGCAAGAAGATCGTGGAAGCCGCCAACCGCAACGCCCGCGCCTATCACCTGTCCGGCCCGTTGCGCTCCGTCGCGCATCTGGGGCTGAAGATCGGCAGCACGCTCCTGCCCGATTTCGCCCTTTCGCGCTTCGACTGGATCTATGGCCACGACGTGACGACGGGGTAGGGGCAGGTTTTCTGCGAAGACCCTTAGGAACGATCCTTCTGCGAAGGATCCGGATTTTCGCAGAGGATCCGCCGTTCCAGAGTTTTCGCAGAAAACTCTGACTTCCCTCCGTAGCCGCCGGGGTTTGTGCCGGGTTTACGCCTCGACCGCTCCCCCACACAGCCGCGCGTGTTCCTGCAAGGCGAAGCGGTCCGTCATCCCCGCCACGTAATCCGCAACGATCCGCGCCAGCACTGTCTCGTCGGTCGCCGCCGCAATGTCGGCCTGCCATTCGGCGGGCAGCAGCGCCGGCTCGCGCAGGAACAGCGGGAACAGGTCGTTGACCACCTGCGTCACCCGCGCCCGTTCGGCCATGACCGAAGGCGCGCGGTACATGCGGTGGAACAGGAAGGACCGGATCGCCTTCAACTCTTGGTACAGGGGTTTCGAGAACCGGATGATCGTCGTGCCCATGTGCCGGATATCATCCACCGATTTCGGCTGCGCCGCCGAAAGTCGGTTCTGCGCCACGGCGATCACGTCCTCGACCATGCGCCCGAACACCCGGCGCAGCGCCTCATGCCGGCGGCGCATCTTCTCCAGCCCCGGATAGATCGCATCCACCTCGGCGAAGGCCGGCCCGGTGACCGGCAGTTCCATGAGGTCGTCCTCGGTGAACAGGCCCGACCGCAGCCCGTCGTGCAGATCGTGGTGCGAATAGGCCACGTCATCGGCAATCGCCGCCACCTGGGCTTCGGCGCTGGCGTGGGTGTCCAGTTCCAGGTCCCACATCGCATTCACTTCGGCCAAAGCATAGGGCAGGGGCCCCTCATGCTTCTTGTCGGCGTTCGGCCCTGTCACTGGCCCGTTGTGCTTGGCGATGCCTTCCAGCGTCTCCCAGGTCAGGTTCAGCCCATCGAAATCTGCATAGTGCCGCTCCAGCCGGGTCACGATCCGCAAGGCCTGCGCATTGTGGTCGAACCCGCCATAGGGCGCCATCAGGCGCTCCATCGCATCCTCGCCGGTATGGCCAAAGGGCGTATGCCCCAGGTCATGCGCCAGCGCGATTGCCTCGGCCAGATCGGTGTTCAGGTTCAGCACGCCCGAAATGGTGCGCGCCACCTGCGCCACCTCGATCGAATGGGTCAGCCGCGTGCGATAGTAATCGCCCTCGTGCTCCACGAAGACCTGCGTCTTGTGTTTCAGCCGGCGGAAGGCGCTGGAATGGATGATCCGGTCGCGGTCGCGCTGGAAAGGCGACCGGAAGGACGACATGCGTTCGGGGTAAAGGCGGCCGCGGCTCTGGTCGGGCAGACAGGCATAGGGGGCAAGCATCCGGGGCCGTTCTTGTTGCGGTCTTCACTCCGACTTATATTCATGGAACCGCACCAAGGATATGCGAACAAACCATGACCCTCATGCTGCCGCCAGATGCGTCCAATCCCCGCGTGACCGACCGGGCCTTCGCCCGCCTGGCCGAGATTGCCGAGGCGATGGGCGAGACGAAGCCCCTGCGCATCGCGGTCGAGGGTGGGGGATGCTCCGGCTTCCAGTACGACATCCGCCTGGACGAAGCGGCCGAGGATGATCTCGTGCTGGAGAAAGACGGCCAGCGCGTGCTGGTCGATGCCGTCTCGCTGCCCTTCCTGGCCAATGCGGTGATCGACTTCACCGACGAACTGATCGGTGCGCGCTTCGTGGTGCAGAACCCGAACGCCACCGCCTCCTGTGGCTGCGGCACATCGTTTTCCATCTGATACCGCCCTGCGGTTGAACCCGCGCTTGCCGCAGGGGCCTGCCCGATTCATGCTGCCCGAAAAGAGCAGATAACAAAATCAGAGGCAGGCATGACACTCGATCCGCTGTCCCGGATGGCGGTGCTGAACGGCACCGACAAGTTCGGCTACCATTGCTACACGCCCAACTACCACAAGCTCTTCCACCGCTGGCGCGACCGCGAGCTGAAGATCCTCGAGATCGGCGTCGGCGGCTACCAGGACGAAGACCGCGGCGGACAAAGCCTCGCCACCTGGCGCGACTACTTCCCGAAGGCCCAGGTCACCGGCATCGACATCCAGAAGAAGGTGCTGGATTTCGGCCCCCGCGTCGCCATCCGCCAGGGTAGCCAGGTGGACCCGGATTTCCTCGCGGCGCTGGTCGCCGAACGCGGCCCCTTCGACCTGATCGTCGATGACGGCAGCCACCGCAACGAGCATGTCGTGGAAACCTTCCGCCTGCTCTTCCCCACGCTGAAGCCCGGCGGCATCTATGTGGTCGAGGATGTGCAGACCTCTTTCATGCCCCGCTTCGGCGGCTCGCTCGACCTGGCCCAGCCCAATTCCGTGGGCTTCTTCCGCGATCTGATCGCCGCCCCGCCCGCGGGTGTCACGGCGATGGAGCGGTTCCACAACATGGTGGCCATCCACAAGGCCGGCGGGATTGACGCCGGCCTCGACCGCTCCACAGCCGCCACGCTTCCCGGCACCGGCGCCAAGGTCCGCCGCCTCTCCGCCGCCCATGCCACGCCCGAAAGCTGGCGCCGCGCCTTCGCCGAGCTTCCCGAGCGCGCGCTTCTGGTGCTCGACGGCCATCCCGGCCCGGCGCTTCTGGCCGACCTCCTCGCCCGCTTCGTCGAAGTCGACCACCGCGAAATCCGCCACAACTTTCCCAAGGCCACCCCCGACCCGGTGGCAACCCAGCTCTACGGCATCGAACGCCATGCCGAAGGCTGGGTGCTGATCAAGGCGCCGAACGACTATCCCTCGAACTTCGCCTTCGACATCGACCATCCCCAGGCCCAGGCCACCTGCGCCGCCATCGAGGCCATCCTGCGCGAGACCCCGACCGAAGAGGGCCTCGTCCACTACGCCGGTCTCGTCACCGCGGAACGCGGCCGCGAGGCCGCGCGCGACTGGGTGGCCCAGCTTGACCGGATGGAGGCCACCGCGCGGCAATACTTCCTCCTGTCCGGCGGCCTCGCACAGCGCGACCGCCAGCTCGACCGCGCCGCCCAGATCTTCGCCCGCGCGCTGGTGCATTTCCCGAACGACCCCGGCTTCGCCCTCGCGCTCGGCTCGGTCCTTCTGGCCCAGGGCCGCCCGGAAGACGCCGGCCACGCCATCGCCGCCCCCCTGCTGGCCCATCCCCGCGATGCCAACCTGCACCTCCTGATGGCCCGCATCGCCGATGCCCAGGACGAGGAAGCCCAGGCCATCGACCACGCGACGAAGGCCGTCACCTTCTCGCCCATCCAGAAGAAGCCCCGTGCCCAGGCGGTGCTGGGCGAGCTTCTGCTCAAGGCCGACCGCCTGGACGAGGCCGAGGCGGCACTCACCGCCGCCGTGGCCGATGAAAGCCGCCACGCCGCCCGTGCCTGGCGGATACTGTCCGACCTGCACCTCCGGCGGGGCGAGACCGAAAGCGCGCTCATCGCCGCCGGCCGCGCCACCGACGCCTCGCCCACCACCCGAGAATACCGCGACTGGCGGGCAAAGCTGGCGGGTTAACCCGCCACTTCGGAAGCATATGCATAGTAGTGCCGCCCCGCGCCCTCGGACGCGTGGCGGCGGTTCAGCGCGATCTTCGCCTCGAACACCTGCGCCGCCGCTTCGGCCAGATCGGGCTGCAGCACCGTCTCGCCAGCCCGAAACGCCCGGATGTGCTCGCGGTAGGCCGCATCCACCCGGTCCGCGAAATCCCCGGCATCCGTCACCGACCCCCCGGTCAGTTCCATCACATAGGCCGCGGCGGTCATCGGCAGCCGCCCGCCATGTGCGCCGATCACTTCCAGCCCATGCGCCACATCCTGTGACAAAAGGCTGCGGAACCGCCCGACGCGTGCGCGCCGCACCACGGGCCGCAGCGAAGCTCCGGTGCGCGCCGCCAGATCGAAATCCGCCATGGTCCCATGCCGGGCCAGATCGAAGATCGTCTCGCCGGCAAGCCGCACCTCCAGCCGCGCCATGGCCGCGCCCGATCCTTCCGCCAGTGTCACGGCTTCGGCCAGAAAGCCCGGCGCCAGCCAGTCGTCGGCATCCAGGAAGGCCACCCACTCCCCGGTAGCCCGCTCCAGCGCGCGGTTGCGCGCCGGGCCCACGCCGCTGGCGATTGCTCCACTGACGCCCACCTTCACCACGGGCGACAGCGCCGCCGCCACCGCGTAATCCGCCCCGTCGTCGCTCTCGACCAGGATCTCCAGCGCCGCCTCTGGCAAACCGCCCTCCAGAACCGAAGCCACCGCCCGCGGCAGCACCGCCCCGGCACGATAGGCGGGGATCACCACGGAAACGGCAGGGGCGGTCATGTCGGGCCTTTCTCGGCAGGGCAGGGGGCGAAGGTGGCGCAACGGGCGGCCCGGTCAAGGGGGACTACCATTCCCGCCCTTCGCGGGCGCCCCGCTGCCGCCGTCAACCCCAACCCCCGCTTGCCCCTTGCCCCGGCCCAAGGCTACACCTTTCCCCAGGCGGCAGGAGAGCCCGATGAAGATCGCGACCTTCAACATCAACGGCATAAAGGCGCGCCTCGAGGCGCTCACCGAATGGCTGGCCGAGGCGCAGCCCGACGTGGCCTGCCTTCAGGAAATCAAGTCGGTGGACGAAGCCTTCCCCCGCACGCATTTCGAGGACCTGGGCTACAACGTCGAAACCCACGGCCAGAAAAGCTTCAACGGCGTCGCCATCCTGTCGAAACTGCCGCTGGAAGACGTGACCCGCGGCCTGCCCGGCGATGATGCCGACGAACAGGCCCGCTGGATCGAGGCGACCGTGGTCGGCCGCACCGCCGTGCGCGTCTGCGGGCTCTACCTGCCCAACGGCAACCCCGCGCCGGGCCCCAAATACGACTACAAGCTCGCCTGGATGGCACGGATGCAGGACCGCGTGACCGAGCTTCTCGCAACCGAGGAACCCCTGGTCTTCTGCGGCGACTACAACGTCATCCCCCAGCCCGAAGATGCCGCCAAGCCCGAGGACTGGAAGACCGACGCGCTCTTCCTGCCCGAAAGCCGCGCCGCCTTCCGCCGGCTGATCCACCTTGGCCTCACCGATGCCATCCGCACCCGCGATCCGCGCCCCGGCACCTATACCTACTGGGATTTCCAGCGCGGCGCGTGGGACCGCAACAACGGCATCCGCATCGACCACCTGCTGCTCTCGCCGCAGGCCGCCGACCTCATGCGCGACACCGGCATCGACAAGGCCGTGCGCGGCCGCGAAAAGCCCTCCGACCATGTGCCTGCCTGGGTGGAACTCGATGCCTGATCTGCCCCGCGCCGGCTGCGCCACCTATCTGGCCAGCCTCTCCACCGTGCCCGGCCTTCGCGATTGGGTTGCCCAGGGCCGCGACGTCGAACTGCGCGACTTCACGGAGATTGGCGCGCTTCAGAACGGCGCCTGGCGTGACATCGCCGCGCGGGCCAAGGCAGACCTCGCCGGCCATGCCGGTCGCATCGGGCTGCACGGCCCCTTCTGGGGCTTCCAGATCGACCAGCCCGATCCCGACCTGCGCGCCATCGTGCAGGACAGGATGCTCTGCGCCCTCGACGCGCTGGACTTGATCCTGGGGGGCAAGGGCGGCGGCCACATGGTCGTGCATTCCCCCTTCACCACCTGGTCCGGCTTCAACCGCGGCACCGAGATGGACGATCAGGCGGGCATCACGGCCCGCACGCTGGAAACCATGGCCCCCGTGGTTGCGCGGGCCGAGGCTCTGGGCATTACCCTCGTGGTCGAAAACTGCGAAGACCGCGATCCGCAGGAACGGGTGGATCTCGTCCGCGCCTTCGCCTCTCCAGCCGTCGCCGTCTCGCTCGACACTGGCCACGCGCATTATGCCCACGGTTCCACCGCCGCGCCGCCGGTCGACACTCATGTGCGCGCCGCCGGGCCGCTTCTCGCCCATGTTCACCTGCAGGATGCCGATGGCGTGGCCGACAGGCATTGGGCGCTCGGGCAGGGCACGATCCGCTGGCAC
>Ga0209368_1000631_pt1 | contig 25340 bp, 26 predicted proteins | sample EBPBio242008_DNA_FD_185862 | JGI IMG/M metagenome (GOLD analysis project Ga0209368, IMG submission 185862) | Wastewater treatment Type I Accumulibacter community from EBPR Bioreactor in Madison, WI, USA - Reactor 1_4/24/2008_ DNA (SPAdes)... | ecosystem: Engineered > Bioreactor > EBPR >...
CGAGTAGTCCGTGCTGTGCAGCACGAAACCCCGCCCGCGCTCCACCGGCCCGCCGAAATGCACCCTTATGCTGCGCCCCTCGGGCGCCGTCGCGATATCCAGATGCTCCAACAGCCCGCGGAAATCCACGTCCCGCGCCGGATGGTTGATGATCAGCCCCATCGCACCCTCGGGCGAATGGGCGCAAACCAGGATGACCGACCGCGCAAAGCGGGCATCGCCCATGCCCGGCATGGCCACCAGCACCTTGCCGCCCAGATCGAGCGAAGAGTCGTCACCCCGTCCCATGGCCCCAAGATGGCGGTGATGCGAGACGGCCTCAAGAGGCCCCGGCTCACATCGGCATCGCCTGAATGTGACTTCCCATCTTTCCGCCGATGCCTATGGTCCGGGCCATGCCGATCCGCCTTGCCCTCCTTGCCGCCCTGGCCACGTTCGCCCCTGCTGCCGCCTCTGCCGAGGCGCTGACGCAGGACCAGATCCTGACCGCCGCCCTGCTGCCCGGCTGGCAGACCGAATCCGGCACCCGCATGTCCGCCCTCAGGCTCGACCTTGCGCCGCACTGGAAGACCTACTGGCGCAGCCCCGGCGATGCCGGCATCCCGCCGGAATTCGACTGGTCGGGGTCCAAGAACCTGAAGGCCGTGCACATCCACTGGCCGGTGCCGGAAGTGTTCCACCTCAACGGAATGCAGACCATCGGCTACGTCGAGGAACTGGTGCTGCCGCTGGAAGTCGTTCCGCAAGACCCCGCGCGCCCGGTCGAGCTTCACGCTCGCGTCGACCTTGGCGTCTGCAACGATATCTGTATACCCGCCACCGTGACGCTCACCGCCAGTCTTTCCGGCCCCGGCGCCCCCGATCGGGCCATCGCCGACGCGCTGGCCCACCGGCCCGAAACTCCGCGCGAGGCCGGGTTGACCGACATAACCTGCGATGTCGAACCCACCGCAGACGGGCTCCGTGTCACCGCCCGCATCGTGATGCCCGCGCACAGCCGGGATGAAACGGTGGTCTTCGAGCCGGGCCGCCCCGGCATCTGGTCGTCCGAGGCAGAGACCAGCCGCGACGATGGCCAACTGATCGCAGTCAGCGAGATGGGCGCCTCCTCCGGCCAGCCCTTTGCGCTGGACCGCTCGGCTCTGACGCTCACGATCCTGTCCAAGGGGCGCAGCGTCGAAATCCCGGGCTGCCCCGCCGACTGATCACTTGCGCCGCAGGTGCTCGTCCAGCCGCGGCAGGATCTCGACAAAGTTGCAGGGCCTGTGGCGATAGTCGAACTGGTGGACGAGGATCTCGTCCCAGGCGTCCCGGCAGGCGCCGGGGCTGCCGGGCAGCGCGAACAGATAGGTGCCCCCCGCCACCCCGCCGCAAGCCCTGCTCTGCACCGTCGAGGTCCCGATCTTGCCCATCGAGACGATGGTGAACACCGTCCCGAAAGCCTCGATCTCCTTTTCATAGACGTCCCGGTGCGCCTCCACCGTCACGTCCCGGCCGGTCAGCCCGGTCCCGCCCGTACTCAGCACCACGTCCACGGCAGGGTCGGCGATCCAGTCCCGCAGCCGCCCGGCGATCAGGGCGCGGTCATCGGTGACGATGGCCCGGTCTGCCAGCACATGCCCCGCCCCGGTCAGCCGTTCCACCAGCGTGTCTCCCGACCGGTCGTCGGCCAGGGTGCGGGTGTCGCTCACCGTCAGCACGGCGATCCGCAGGGGCAAGAAGGGCTTGGCCGGATCAATCGCCATGTCGGTCCCCGTCAGATGCAGGTTGAAAGCAGCACTCCGGCGCTCCGTCTATCATGACCCGCCCCCCGCCAGCCGGTCCTCCAGCGCCAGAAGGTCCGCCCAGGCCTCGCGCTTCGCATGGGGGTTGCGCAACAGGTAGGCCGGGTGAAACATCGGCAGCACGGGCAGGTCCAGCGCGCGGCTCCATTGGCCACGGGCGCGCGTGATGCCGCGCTGGTTCAACAGCGCCGCCAGCGGCGTGTTGCCCATCACCACCACCACCTCAGGCGCGGCCAGCTCGATATGGCGCTCGACGAAGGGACGCATCATCGCGATCTCTTCCGGTGTGGGGTCGCGGTTCTGCGGCGGGCGCCAGGGCAGCACATTGGTGATGTAAAGCGCATGCTCAAGGTCGGGCGAGTTCCGCGACAGGCCGATGGCCGCGAACATCCGGTCCAGAAGCTGGCCCGCACGGCCCACGAAGGGACGGCCTTCCAGATCTTCGTCGCGCCCCGGCGCCTCTCCCAGGATCAGCACCCGTGCCCCGGCCCGCCCGTCGGCGAACACGGTATTGCGCGCGCCGCGCTTCAACTCGCATAGGTCATAGCCGGCGATCGCCTCGCGCAGAGATTCAAGGTCGGGGGCCCCCCGCGCAACCGCCCGCGCGGCTTCCACAGGGTCGGGTCCGGCGGGCAAGGGGGCGACGGGTTCGGTCGCCACACGGGCCGGGCGCGGGGCGGGAGCCGACTTCGGCGCCATCGCCGGCGCCTCTTGTGGCAGGGCAAAGGCGTCCAGCGGGCTGTCGCCCACCACCTCGGTCACACCAAGGTCCACCTGCCAGGACAGCGCCTCCAGCGCCGCCTGCCAGCCGCCCGGTCCCAGAATGTCCTCGGCGATTCCCATGGGCGAAGGCTAGGCCGGATCGCGCGCCGGGGAAACCCGCCGCCGCAAGACCGCCCGCCCCCTCACGAGGCGTTGCTGGTCTTTTCGATCCAGGCGCGCATTTCCTCGTTCTCGGTTCGGGCGACCCGCAGGCCCTCCATGGTGGCACGCAACTCGGCCTCCATCTGAGAGATCTGGCCTTCCAGCTCGGCCTCGCGATGCTCCAGATAGCGGATCGCCTGGTCGCGCGCCTCCTCGGCCTCGTGCAGCGATTGCGCCAGATGGTCCATCTCGTCCATGTGCCCGCCCGGCACGCGCGCAAAGCGGTGCAGCAGCCAGTGCGACAGCCAGCCAAGCATGAATGCCACCATCAGGATCACCGAGGTGACGAGGATGAACAGGGTCCGATCCATGACTCTTCCTTGACGCCGCCGCGCCCTACTGGAAATCGCCGGGCCGCGACTTGGGCCGCCGGGTCTTTTCGGTCGGCGCGACCGATGGGCTCATGTCGCCCGAGAAATCGGGGCCGTCAACGCCTTCCGCATTCGCAGACGCCGTAGCCGTGGCCGGCGCCTCGACAACCAGGGTGAATTCGATGCGGCGATTGGCCTCGCGGCCCGTTTCCACCTGGTTGTCGGCAATCGGGCGGCTTTCGCCATAGCCCACGGCCTTCAGGCCCGAGACATTCACCTGCCGGCCCTGCAACGCCACAACCACCGCCTCGGCGCGCGCCTGGCTCAGGGCCAGGTTGCCGCTCTCGCTGCCCTGCGCATCGGTATGGCCCGCCACTTCCATGCGGATTCCGGGGCAGTCCTTCAGGATCTTCGCCAGTTCGTCCATCAGCGGAGCCGCAGCACCGGCAATCTCGGCCGAACCGGGCTCGAAGGTGATCTTCTGCCGTTCCAGCGCGGCGTGGACGTCGGCGGCACATTCCTCGGGCGTGGGCAGGGCCGCGAGCGGATCGAGTTCCTCGTCATAGGTCACGTTCACCGTGAAGGTCTGCCCCTGCCCCAGGCTCGAAGACAGGATCTGCGCGATCCGCGCCTTCGCCATCTGCGACCCCGAAACGCCGGTGACAATCACTGTGTCCGGCCGCACGGTCAGCGTGCCGTGGTCCAGTTGCGCCAGGGCCTTCAATCCGGCCAGCACCCGCACCGGCCAGCCCTTCGGCAGCTCCGGGTCGATCCGTGTGGCCAGATAGACATTGCCGATGCCGAACTCGGCGCGCGCATAGCTGTTCACTGCCCCGCGCAGAAGTTCGTCGTTCAGCCGCCCCCGGATCTCCAGCCTGTGAGTCTCGGCCGCCAGCGTCGCCGTCACCTCGGCCGGGCCTGCGGGCACGGCGGCTTCGGCCTTGGGCAGCTCCGCCTTCAGCGAAAACGCATCCGGCAGCGCCGCCTCCAGCTCGCCGATCACCCGGTCATACAGCGCCTGGTCCGTTCCCCCGGCCGCCACCAGCGTCACATCGGCATCCGAGAAGGTCAGTGCCCCCTGCCCCAGTTGCGCCAGCGCCGCGATCCCCGCCTCGACCGCCGCCGCCCACTTCGTCGAGGGCGTGCCAAGGCCGATGTCGCAGGTTCCCGGCCCGGTCATGCCCGCCGCCGCCGCCGCCGCCAGGATGCGCGCCCGCGCCTGATCGGTATCGGCAGAACAGGCGTCGAACCGCGCCCCCGCTCCGTCGATCACGAATCGCAGCGTGAAGGGCGTCAGCACCGGCCGCGGCGCCGAGATCGCCACCTCGGTCGTCAGCCCCTCGGGAACCGCCCCGCCGATTCGCGCCTCCAGCGCGGTCTTCTGCGCCTCGCTATCGGCAATCGCCGTCACCTCCACATGCTTCGGCGCCACCGAGATCTTCGACCGCGGCAGGTCCTTCAGCGCGGCCAGCGCAAAGTCCAGCGCCGCGTCCCAGCCCTCGGGCTCGGGGAAATCCGCGGTCTCCAGCATGTCCGTGACCGTGCCCGTGCCGGCAATCGCCGTGATGCTGTCCGCCAGTGCCTCGCGGTCGGTCTCCGCAGGGATCAGCCCGATCAGCTGGATCTCGCTGTCATTGCGCAGGATTTCCACCGAAAACGTCGGCGCCTCGATGGCCTTGGCCGCCGCCACCTCCAGGTCATCGCGAATCCGGCTCGGCTCGATCTCGGCCCCCGCCAGGTTCACCGCGCGGAACCGCGCCGCCTCGTCCGGCGCCGTGCCGCTCAACCGCACCTGAAGCCCGTCGGTCTCCACCGTAACCCAGCTCACCCCGGCCTCCGCCAGCCGTGCCTCGATCGAAGAGCGCGTGCGGTCCTCGATCGACGTGGCCGCCACCGTGGCGGCACCGGCCGCCAGCAGCGCGGCCACGGCAAAGGCGGCAAGAGAAGCAAGGAACGGGGTCAGGCGTGGCATGGGGTCCGGGATGGTCGTTTCGGAAACGCACGGCACCACAGACTCGGGCGCCGGAGCCGGGCCAGTCCTAGGCCGCGGGCTGTGCAGGTTCAATCAGACCAGCGCCGCCACGGCAAGAAACAGCGCAGCGATCAGCCCCGCATCGCGGTTCGACCGGAACAGGATCATGCAGGTGTCCGGGTTGTCGATGTCCAGCCGGCGCATCTGCCAGGCCAGATGCCAGCCAAAGCCCCAGACGCCGCCAAGCGCCAGAACCAGCGCCAGCGGCCGGTCCTGCGGCGCCCAGGTCACCAGAACCGCCAACCCCATCAGCGCGACCGAGATCAGCATGAACGCGCGCAGCCAGGCCTTCGTCGCCGTGCCGAACAGCCGCGCCGTGGACTTCACGCCAATCAGCGCATCGTCCTCCTTGTCCTGATGGGCATAGATCGTGTCGTAGAACAACGTCCAGACCAGCCCCGACAGGTACAGAAGCACCGCCCCCCAGCTCACCGTCCCGGCATGGGCGGCATAGGCCAGCAGCGCACCCCAGTTGAACGCCAGCCCCAGAAACACCTGGGGCCACCAGGTGAACCGCTTGGCATAGGGATAGACTGCCACCAGCGCCAGCGATCCGATGCCCAGACCCACCGCCGCCCAGTTGTAGGAAAACAGGATCGCCGCCGCGACCAGCGCCTGCGCCACCATCCAGACCCCGGCCTGCCGCACCGTGACCTGCCCCGAAGGCAGGGGGCGCGACCGGGTGCGCGCCACCTGCGCGTCGAAATCGCGGTCGGTGATGTCGTTCCAGGTGCAGCCCGCCCCACGCATGAGGAACGCCCCCAGCCCGCAGGACAGCGCCAGCCACAGATCCCACAGCCGGTAGCCGTCCGTCCCCGCCGCCAGCGCGATGCCCCACAGGCACGGGATGTACAAAAGCCAGGTCCCAATGGGCCGGTCCGCCCGCGACAGGCGCAGATAAGGCCGCAAGCCCACCGGCGCATGGCGGTCCACCCAGTTGCCGGGCACGGCATCATGGACCACCCCTCCGGGGGCCACCGGCGGCTCTGGCATTCCCGCTGTCCCGGTCATAGGCTCCCCGTCATGTCGGATGCAAAGGTCAGGCTCTATGTAGATCAGCCCCTCGGCGCGGGGCAAGCGGTGGCGCTGACCGCCGACCAGGCGCATTACCTCTTTGCCGTAATGCGCCTTGGCGCCGGGGACTCTGTCCTTCTGTTCAACGGACGCGATGGCGAATGGCGGGCCCAGGTCACGACGCCGTCCAGGCGTGGCGGAACGCTGACCTGCCTTGCCCAGACCGCACCTCTGCAACCACCGCCCGACCTCTGGCTCCTGTTCGCGCCCATCAAGAAGGCCCGCACCGATTTCATCGTGGAAAAGGCGGTCGAGATGGGGGCGGCACGCATCCTGCCCGTGCAGACCCGCTTCACGAACGCCGAACGCATCCGGCAAGACAAGCTCCAGGCCCATGCCATCGAGGCCGCCGAGCAATGCGGCGCGACCTTCGTGCCCGAAGTCACCGACCTCCAGCAACTCGACCGCCTGCTTGCCGCCTGGCCCGCCGACCGCCACCTGATGTGGGGCGACGAAGGCCGGGCCGGCGAGGCCACCGCCCTGCCCGACATGCCGCGCGGCCAGCCCTGGGCCATCCTCATCGGCCCCGAAGGCGGCTTTGCCGAAACGGAAAAGACCCGCCTCCGCGCCCTGCCGCAGATCGTGCCGGTCAGCCTTGGCCCGCGCATCCTGCGCGCCGACACCGCCGCCGTGGCCGCGCTCACGCTCTGGCAACTCCGCTACGGGGATTGGGCATGACCCCCGCGTTCCGCCCGATGGCGCGGCAAGACCGCGCCGCCGTGATCGCACTCCTGAACACCGATCCGGCCGGCACAATGTTCCCGCAGGGCAACCTTGCCGGGCTTGGTGTGGAAACCGAATTCTGGGTCTCGGGCGACCCCGTCTCTGCCGTGCTGGGCCTCACGAGGTCGGGCCAGATGATCCTGCCGCACGGCCCCGGCGCCGACTGGTCCGGCGCCCCCGCCATTCTGGCCGGGCGTTCCGTCGCAGGTTTTGCCGGCCGCCCCGATCAAGTGCGGGCCCTCCGCGCGGCGCTGGGGCTCGAAACGATTCCTGCCCGCTTCGACAGTGACGAACCCGGCTACGCGCTCGACCTCGCGAACCTCACCCTGCCCGATTGCACTGGCCTCACCCTCGCCCCCCTGACCGATGCAGACGAGGCCATCATCCTCGCCTGGCGCACCGCCTACGAGGTGGAAACCTTCGCCACCCCCACCGAAGAAGCCGCCGCCAACGCCCGCGGCGCCTTCGCCAGGTGGCGCGACGCCGGCAGCCACCGCCTGCTCTGGCGTGACGGCCGGCCCGTCGCCCTGTCAGGCTTCAACGCCCGCCTGCCGCACATCGTCCAGATCGGCGGCGTCTATGTTCCTCCCGAATTGCGCCGGCAGGGGCTTGCCCGGCGCGTCGTCGGCCTCCACCTTCAGCAGGCGCGGGGCGAAGGCGTCACGCGCGCGGTGCTCTTCGCCGCCTCCGAACCGGCTGAACGCGCCTATCGTGCGCTCGGCTTCCTGCCTGCCGGGCGCTTTGCCCTGATCCTGTTCCCCAAGGCCGAAACGGTGCAGCCATGCCCCTGATCCGTCCCGAAGCCGCCGCCACCCTCCACCGCTTCAGCGAGGTGCTGGTCGCCGCTGCCGTCACCGCCTTCGGCATCTGGCTGATGACGCTCGGCGGCTGGCTTCTCTGGCCGCTTGGCGGTTTCCTCGCGGTGATGGGCCTCGCCTGGGCCGTACAGGCCCTGCGCCGGGTCCGCTTCCGGCAACCCGCCAAGACCCCCGGCGTCGTCGAAGTGGACGAAGCCCAGGTCGGCTACTACTCGCCCGACCTCGGCGGCTATGTCTCGCTTGATGAACTGGTCGAACTGCGCATGGTGCGCCTGCGCGGCAACCGCTTCTGGCGGCTGAAGCAATCCGACGGCCAGGCCCTGCTGGTTCCCGTCGACGCCGCAGGCTCCGACCGCCTGTTCGATGCCTTCGCCGCGCTTCCCGGCATGGACACCCAGGCGCTTGTCGCGGCACTGGAAGACCCGGCACCCATCGGCGCGGGCAACCTGCCCGCCCCGGCCGAAGGCATCGGCGCGGTGATCTGGCGACGGCCCAGCTCAGGCCGGCGCGGGGGTGGCCTTGACTTGGCCGCGCGGTCGAGACACCTGTAGCGCCCTGACCAGGCACGAGCCGACCCGAACCGGAGCCAAAGAATGTCCATTCCCCAGTCCGGCGGCGGGCCGATCGAACACTTCGGCCAGCTTGCCGAATACATGGAAGCCGGCTGCAAGCCGCGCGAAAGCTGGCTGATCGGCACCGAACACGAAAAGTTCGGCTGGCTCACCGATAGCCGCCTTCCCCTGCCCTATGCCGGCCCGCGCTCGATCTCCGCGCTGTTCGACGCGCTGATCGCGCAGCACGGCTGGTCGGCGGTCCGAGAGGGCGAAAACATCATCGGCCTCACCCGCGGCATGGCCAACATCAGCCTTGAACCCGGCGGCCAGTTCGAGCTTTCGGGCGCCCCCCTCGCCTCGCTGCACGACACGCGCGCCGAGCTGGAAAATCACCTGGCCGAGGTGAACGGCATTGCCGGCCCCCTGGGCATCCGCTTCATGAGCGTCGGCGCCGCGCCGGAATGGACGCATGACCAGATGCCGGTCATGCCCAAGGGCCGCTACCGGCTGATGACCGATTACATGGGCCGCGTCGGCACCCACGGCACCCAGATGATGTACCGCACCTGCACGGTGCAGGTGAACCTGGACTACGCATCCGAAGCCGACATGGTGAAAAAGCTGCGCGTGGCCCTCGCGCTCCAGCCTGTCGCCACCGCGCTTTTCGCCTCATCGCCCTTCTTCGAGGGCAAGCCGAACGGCCACATGAGCTGGCGCAGCCGCATCTGGCGCGGTCTCGACGAAAGCCGCACCGGAATGCTGCCCTTCGCCTTCCAGGACGGCATGGGCTTCCAGCGTTACATCGACTGGGTGCTCGATGTGCCCATGTACTTCGTCTATCGCAACGGCAAGTACATCAACGCCCTCGGCCAAAGCTTCCGCGCCTTCCTCAAGGGCGAGCTTCCCGCGCTGCCCGGCGAAAAGCCCACGCTCTCGGACTGGGCCGACCACATGACCACCGTGTTCCCCGAAGCCCGCGTGAAGCGCTATATCGAGATGCGCGGCGCCGATGCCGGCGACCTGCCCCATCTCGTTGCGCTCCCCGCCTTCTGGGTCGGCCTGATGTACGACCAGACCGCGCTCGACGCCGCCTGGGATCTGGTCAAGGGCTTCGACACCGCCACCCGCCAGGGCCTGCGCGTCGCCGCCTCGGTCTCCGCACTCGCCGGAGAGGCCGAAGGCGTGAAGCTCATCGACCTCGCCCGCGCCGCCGTGGGCCTGTCCCACGCCGGCCTCGCCGCACGCGGCCTCGGCGAGGAAATCCACCTCGCCCCCCTCATGCAAAGCCTCGCCACCGGCCAGGTCCAGGCCAACCGCCTGCTGGCCCTCTACAACGGCGACTGGCAGCAGAGCCTCGCACCGATCTACGCCGCCACCAGCCTGTGAACCCGCGCAGGAAGGGCAGCACTGCCCATCCTACCGCGGCACCCGTGGCACCGACGACGCACCGTAACCCGCGCCACCGGCCAGCGGGTCCGACCCAAAGGCATTGTCCCCCGCATCGCCGGCCTTGATCATCCAGTACAGGAAGATGATCCAGCCCACGATCGGGATCAGGTTGATCCAGAACCACCAGCCCGAATGGCCGGTGTCATGCAGCCGCCGCACCATGACCGAGATGCCTGGCAGCAGGGTCACCAGCCCGAACAGCCCGCCAAGCGGCCCGGTCTGCGCCTCCACCATCATGTCGCCCATCTGCACCACCTGGGCGCCGAAAAGCATCCGGTCGATCACGCCGAACACCGCCTGGCCGATGATGATGAACAACGCCCACCACCAGTATTCCGACCGCCGCGCGCGGCCCGAAAAGGTCACATACTTGTTGAAACAGGTCCTGACGGCCTCGCCAAACCCCATTGCCGGTCCCTCCTGAAACGCCGGTCATGGCGCCGGCCTGAATTCAGCCTACCACATCTTGCGGTCGCACGGCAAAAAAACGCCTCAACCGCCCGGCCGCACCGACATGAACCGCCCGTCGCCCCAGACCAGCGCCTCGACGCAAGGGTCCACGCCGATCCCGCCGCAGTCCACGCCGTTGTGATACAGAAGCAGCACCTTCGCCCCGGCGAAATCCGTTACCGTCCAGGCCTGCGCCAGGAAATCCTGCGCCTTGCCATCCACCACCACGGTCAGCCAGGTGCCGCCCGATCCGCCGTAAAGGCTCGCGGCAGAGGAACACTGGAACTTCCCCGCATCCACCACCGTCTCAGGCACCCCGTCGCCGGTCAGGTCCACCGCCTGAACCGCGTCCTCCGCCGCCGTGAAGACCCCGTTCTCGAACCCCGCGCAGTCCGCCGCCGCGCGCGCCAGCACGTCATCCGCCGGCCCCGCCAACGCCACACCAGGCGCCATCAGCGCCAGCAGGATCACCAGGCTCCGCATCGCCTCACCCCTTCTTCGCGCCGATCCTCGGCTCGGTCCCGGCCTTCAGCCGCTGAATATTCGCCCAATGCCGGATATAGACAAGGATCGTCAGCACCACGACCAAAACGAACAGCTGTCCCTGTCCGAAAATGAAAAGCCACAGCGAGGCCGAAGCCGTCGCCACCAGCGCCGAAAGCGAAGAAATCCGCCCCACCAGCGCCACCACCAGCCAGGTCGCGCAGCAGGCCAAGCCGATCCGCCAGTCCAGCGCGATCATCGTGCCCAGGAAGGTCGCCACCCCCTTGCCGCCCCGGAACCCCAGCCAGACCGGGAACAGATGCCCCAGGAAGGAAAACAGCGCCGCCACCTGCGCCGCATCCTCGCCCAGCATCGCCCGCGCCACCAGCACCGCCACCGCGCCCTTGGCGCCGTCCAGCACCAGCGTCGCCGCCGCCGCCGCCTTGTTGCCGGTGCGCAGAACGTTTGTGGCGCCAATGTTGCCCGACCCGATGGCCCGCAAATCGCCCAGGCCCATCGCCCGCGTGACCAGCACGCCAAAGGGGATCGAGCCCAAAAGGTAGGACAGCACCGCCGTCAGGGCCAGCGCCAGGGGGGCAGACAAGATCTCGGGCATGGTCTCAGCGTCCCTCGAAAACCAGCGTGCCGCCCACGAAGGTCGCGCGCACCTTACCCTGCAGCCGCGCCCCGTCAAACGGCGTGTTCTTCGACTTCGACCGCAGGGTGAACCGGTCCAGCACGAAGGGCGCCTCCGGGTCGAACAGCACCAGATCCGCCGGCGCCCCCACCGCCAGCCGGCCGCAGTCCAGCCCCAGCCGGCGCGCCGGATTCAGCGACAGCGCCCGGAACAGGGTGGGCAGGTCGATGTGCCCACCATGCACCAGCCGCAGCGCGGCCGGCAGCAGCGTCTCCAGCCCCACCGCCCCGCTCGCCGCTTCCTCGAAGGGCAGGCGCTTGCTTTCCTCGTCCGCCGGCGTGTGGAACGACCCCACCACGTCGATCAGACCCGAGGCCAGCGCCTCCACCATCGCCATGCGGTCATCCTCCGACCGCAAGGGCGGCGTCAGCCGAAAGAAGGTGCGGTACTCGCCCACGTCGAATTCGTTCAGCGTCAGGTGGTGGACTGAAATCCCCGCCGTCACGTCCAGCCCGTTCTTCCTGGCCCGCTCCAGCGCCGGCAGCGCCCGCGCGGTGGTGATCTGGTCCACGTGCCAGCGCACCCCGGTCATCTCCACCAGCGCCAGGTCGCGGTCCAGACCCATGCGCTCGGCCATCGGATGCACCGCCGGCAGGCCCTTCAGCGAAGCGAACTTGCCGCTCGTCGCCGCCGCCCCCGCCGAAAGCCCCGGCTCCTGCGGATGCCCCACCACCAGCACGCCAAGCGACCGCGCATAGACCAGCGCGCGCGACAAGACCTTGGTATCCGTCACCACATGGTCAAAGTCGGTGAACGCGATGGCCCCGGCATCCTTCAGAAAGCCGATCTCGGTCATCTCCCGGCCCGCCCGGCCCTTGGTCAGCGCCGCCATGTGGCGGATGTTCACCAGGCTTTCCGCCGCGCGCCGCGTCACGAATTCCAGCGTCTCGGGCGTGTCGATGGCCGGCGCCGTGTCGGGCCGCGCCACGATGGTCGTGACACCGCCCGCCGCCGCCGCCTGCCCCGCGCTGCCGAAACTCTCGCGGTGCCGCTCGCCCGGCTCGCCGATCTTCACACCCCAGTCCACGATCCCCGGCGCCAGGCACAGCCCGCCGCAATCGATCTCTTCCGCCCCCGCCGGCGCAGCCACGTCCCGCGCCACGATCACCCCGCCATCCAGCACCAGCGATCCGGTCCGGTCCTCACCGGTCTCCGGGTCGATGAGGCGGGCATTGGCGAGGTGCAGGGTCATTTCAACCACCAGAACAGGATGACGAGGACTGGTAGGCCGACAAGCGCGACAAGGGCAAGAGGCAGCCGCACGGCCGTGTGCGGCGGCTCCGGGGGCGGCGCAGGCGAAAGCGAGACCGGCTCCTCGGGCGCGGGCGGCATGGGCAGGGCGCTCAGGCCCCGGCCCTCGGCATAGGGGCCAAAGACCTCCACACCCGGCAGCGGCGACAGAACGGCACCCTTGCCCTCGAAGGCACGCGACAGCACCAGGAAGGCCACGCCCTGCAGCGCGTCCAGCCGCCCCCGGTCCGGCGCCAGCGCATCGGCGGGCACATCCCAGCCCTCGGCCAGATAGCCCGACAGCCCCAGCCCCTCCAGGTCGGCAAGGCTCAACCGTTCCACCTGCCCCGCTGCCAGGTCGGGCAGGCCCAGAAGCCGCGCCGCCGCCACGGCCGGCGGCGCGCCCGAAACCGCCACCGGGCCGGGGGCGATGATCCGAAGCTTTCCCGTCTCGCCCGGCGGCACCCGATTCGATTCGCTCATCCCATCGCCCTCCCTGCTGGCTGCCAGGCCACAGTCGGGCGCTTTCCGCCGCGTTTCAAGGAATTGGCATCGGCAGCCTCACGCCTTCGCCCGGGCCGCCTCGATCGCCGCCACCGCCGCCTTCGCGTCCGCCAGATAGCGGATCAGGATCTTGTCGCCCTGCTTCGTCACAACCTGCACATGGCCCATCAGCGTGCGGACCAGCGTGATGTCGGCCAGCGCCACCCGCCGCGCCCCCGGCCCGACCAGCGCGCCCTCCGTCAGGCGCCAGACATCGGCCATCGCTTCCGAACGCAGGTAGACGGCCCGCACCCCCAGTGCCAGCAGCGCCGCCACCGGCCCGGCCCACGGATAGGGATTGCCCATCGCGATCAGGACGACCCCCGCCACCGCGCCCAGGACCACGGCCGTCGCCAGGTGATTGAGCCAATAGCGCCCGGCATCGGGACGGAACTCCACGTCAGCCATGCTCCAGCCTCCTGCGCCAGGTTTCCGCCCAAGGGTTTCCACGGAACGCCCGCGCCGTCAAATGCCCGGCCTCGCACAGGCCTGGCCCCCGATCCGGCTTCCTCTTTGCAAGACTACTCCCAGGGGGGGCGCCGCGCTTGCGCGGCGACGGGGGCGGGACGCCCCCATGCTCTGACGCCTGCCCTTCGCAGGCGGCAGAGCGCAGGGGCGCGCGCGGCCCTCGGGCCGCGCTCATCTTGACAAAAGGTTAAGAAGGCCGAGCAAGTTATTGATATCCCTGGACCCAATCAAGCGTCCAAGCTCGGACACCTCAGCCCTTGGGGAACAGATAGGTCACCACCAGCCGCGCCCCCCAGCCCTCGGCCGCCTCGTCCGGGCTCTCCGCCCAGTACCGCACGCCGCCGGTGATCTGCACCGGCTTGCCACCCAGCTTGATGATCTGGCCCACGGTAAAGTTGATCGGCACCGACCAGGTCTCATCCACCCAATTGTAGGTGGACTCGGTGTTCAGCGTGATCGAGGTCGCCTTCTTGGTCGAATAGCTGATGAACGGCTGCAGGAACATGTTCGAGCTCTCGCCGAACTGCTCCTCCTTGTTCACCGACCAGATCTGGTTGGCCAGCATCCCAAGCGTCCAGCCATGCTTCTGCGTCAACACCACCCCGGTGATCCCCGCCCCCCACTGGTTCGGCGCGATCCCGTTGGTCGCGGTCGGCACGTTGAACACCGGCCCCACGCCCCAGATCAGCCCGCCCTTCGTCGGCGCCTTGGGCGAGAAGAAGAAGCTCTGCGTCGTGTTCCCCAGCCCGTTCAACGTCCCGAAATCCGGCGTCAGGTCGCTGACCGAAACCAGCGGCAGGATGGTCCGCGAGATCAGGTTCCAGTCCTCCGAGATCGAGATCGGGATCACCGGCTGGATGTTCATGTAGGTCTGGGTGCCATTGCCATCCCCGATGCCCTGGTTCCAGTTCAACTGGAACGGCACCGAAATCAGGCTGGCCACCGGGTTCGACAACTGCGTCGCCAGCGATTGCTCGCCGTCCCCGCCCGCCGGGGTCCCCGCCGACGAATAGCTCAATCTCGGCTTGGGCCAGACCGTCTCCTCAGGCGCCGCCTGCGCCCCCGCCTGTCCCGCCAGCACAACCGCAAAAACCGCAACCAGAAGCTGTCTCATGACCCTCGCCCGCCTTCTTCGGGGCGAAAGTAGCACGGGCCCACCGGCCAGTCTGCGCCGCAAGTGCCAATCTGCCGGAAGAACTTTCCGCGAGCCGGCCCCTGCCCCTCAGGCCATCACACCCAGGGCCTTCGCCCCCCGCGCCGCCCGCAAATTCCGCGCCAGCAGGTCCATGCAGGCCATGCGCACCGCCACGCCCATTTCCACCTGTTCCTGGATCACGCTCCGGTTGATGTCGTCCGCCAGCGTGCCGTCGATCTCGACCCCACGGTTCATCGGGCCGGGATGCATGACGATGGCATCGGGCTTGGCATGGGCCAGCTTGTCGGCGTCCAGCCCGAAGCGGTGGTAATACTCCCGCTCCGACGGAATGAACCCGCCGTCCATCCGCTCGCGCTGAAGCCGCAGCATCATCACCACGTCGGCATCCTTCAGCCCCGCCGCCATGTCGTCGTACAACTCGCAACCGAACTCCTGCACCCCCGCCGGCATCAGCGTGGGCGGCGCCACCAGGCGGATGCGATTCTCCATCTTGCCCAGCAGGATCAGGTTCGACCGCGCCACCCGGCTGTGCGCGATGTCGCCGCAGATCGCCACGGTCAGCCGCTGGATGCGCCCCTTGGCCCGCCGGATGGTCAGCGCATCCAGCAAAGCCTGCGTCGGATGCTCGTGCCGCCCGTCGCCCGCATTCAGCACCGCGCAATCCACCTTCTGCGCCAGAAGGTTCACCGCGCCGCTGGAGGGATGGCGCACCACCAGCAGATCAGGGTGCATCGCGTTCAGCGTCATCGCCGTGTCGATCAGCGTCTCGCCCTTCTTCACGCTGGAGGAGGCCACCGACATGTTCATCACATCGGCCCCCAACCGCTTGCCGGCCAGTTCGAAACTGGCCTGGGTGCGCGTCGAGTTCTCGAAGAACATGTTGATCTGCGTCAGCCCCGCCAGCACGTCGGACTGCTTCACCGTGCGCCGGTTCAGGTCCACGTAGCGGTCGGCCAGATCCAGCACGGTGCGGATCTCGTCGGGGGCCAGGTGCTCGATGCCAAGAAGGTGGCGGGCGCGGAAGGTCATGGGCGTCTCCTGCCGGGAATGGGCCGCTTATGCCAAGCCTGTCACAGCCCGTCCAGCAGCGCCGTCACCAGCGGGCTCGCCGGATCGGCCAGCGGGTCGATCACGTCGAAGTGGTGCCGCCCCGGATCGGCCGTCCAGGGGCAGGCCCATTCCTCGCTCAAGACCCGCGCCTGCCACAGGAAGGACGGCCGCTCCTCTGCCCCCACCCAGACATGCGCCTGACACCCCGCCCGCAAAGGATGCCGCGCCGGGCTTTCCGCCGCGCATTCCGCCGCATCCAGCCGCAGCTTGTCGTTCATCGCCGTCCGCATCATCGGCCCCAGATCGGCCAGCGGCGAGATCGGCACCACCCGCACCACCCGCGCCGCCACGTCCGGCGCGCAATCGAGGTTGCCCATCCGCGCCGAAAGATGGCCGCCCGCGGAATGGCCCGTCACCACCACCGGCCCCGCCACCTCGGCCATCGCCACCCGCACCGCCGCCGCAACCGACAGGGTCATCGCCGAAATCCGCGCCTCGGGCGCCAGCGGATAGGACGGCATCGCCACCGCCCAGCCCCGCGCCAGCGCCCCCGCCGCCAGATGCGACCAGTCCCGCCGCCCGAAGGCCAGCCAATAGCCGCCATGCACAAAGACCATCAGCCCGCGCGGCGCGCCCTCGGGCAGGAACAGGTCGGTCTCCTCCCGCGCGCCCGGCCCATGCCGCAGCACCGTCATCCGCGCGCCATCGCGGAACGCCGCCGCTGCCTGTTCCCACCGCGCCGGAAAGGCATCCGCCCCGGCAATGAAGGCCCCGTTCGCATAGGCCCGGTCCCAATCGTCGCGCCAGTCCATCATTCACCGCCCTTTTTTTGATCAAATCTTGCACCAAACCGCAGCCCGGAACTGGACAAGACCCGCGCCCGAAGGCATTGCAGGATCAACCGAGAACTGGGAGGCCCACATGCTCGATTCCGTGACCGATCTGCGCTCCATCCTCAAGGACCCATCGCTCCTGCCCACCAAGGCCTATGTCGGCGGCGAATGGATCGAGGCGGAAGGCGGCAAGACCTTCGCCGTCACCAACCCCGCCCGCGGCGATGTCATCGCCCATGTGCCCGACCTCAGCCGCGCCGATGCCGCCCGCGCCATCGAGGTGGCCGACAAGGCCCGCCACGAATGGGCGGCCCGCACCGGCAAGGAACGCGCCGCGGTGCTGCGCAAGCTCTACGACCTGATGATGGCCAACCAGGACGACCTCGCCGCCATCCTGACGGCCGAAATGGGCAAGCCGCTGGCCGAAGCCAAGGGCGAAATCGCCTATGGCGCGGCCTATGTCGAATGGTTCGCCGAGGAAGCCAAGCGCATCTACGGCGAAACCATCCCCGGCCACCTGCGCGACAAGCGCATCACCGTCATCAAGCAGCCGGTCGGCGTCGCCTGCTCGATCACGCCCTGGAACTTCCCGAACGCGATGATGACCCGCAAGATGGCCCCGGCGCTGGCCGCGGGCTGCGGCTTCGTCGCCCGCCCCGCGGCGGAAACGCCCCTGTCGGCTGTGGCCGTGGCGGTGCTGGCCGAACGCGCGGGCCTGCCCGCCGGCGTCTTCTCGGTCATCACCTCGAAGCGCGCCTCCGAGATCGGCAAGGAATTCTGCGAAAACCGCCGGGTGCGGAAACTCACCTTCACCGGCTCCACCGAGGTCGGTCGCATCCTGCTGCGCCAGGCCGCCGACAACGTGCTGAAATGCTCCATGGAACTGGGCGGCAACGCGCCCTTCATCGTGTTCGACGACGCCGACCTCGATGCCGCCGTGGCCGGCGCGATGGTGTCCAAGTTCCGCAACAACGGCCAGACCTGCGTCTGCGCCAACCGCATCTATGTCCAGGCCGGCGTCTATGACGCCTTCGCCGAAAAGCTGGCGGTCGCGGTGAAGAAGCTCAAGGTCGGCGACGGCCTGGTGGCCGGCACCGAGGCCGGCCCGCTGATCAACGAGGATGCCGTCGCCAAGGTCGAGGAACACATCGCCGATGTGCTGGCCGGCGGTGGAAAGATCGTGACGGGCGGCAAGCGCCACGACCTCGGCGGCACCTTCTTCGAACCGACCGTGCTCACCGGCGTGACCGACGACATGATGGTGGCCACCGAAGAAACCTTCGGCCCCGTCGCCCCCCTCTTCCGCTTCGAGACGGAAGAAGAGGTGATCGCCCATGCCAACAACACGATCTTCGGCCTCGCCTCCTATTTCTACGCCCGCGACATCGGCCGCATCACCCGCGTCCAGGAGGCGCTGGAATACGGCATGGTCGGCGTCAACACCGGCCTGATCTCCACCGAGGTCGCGCCTTTCGGCGGGGTCAAGCAATCCGGCCTCGGCCGCGAGGGCAGCCACCACGGGATCGAGGATTACCTCGAAATGAAATACATCTGCCTCTCGGTCTGATCCGCTTGCAGGGTTGTGCCGCCGCGAAGAGCGGCGGCAAGTTCCTTGTGTCACCTTCGCGGCGAAGAGCCGCGAAGGCTCCGGTTGCGCTCCGCGCGGGAGTATTTCGGCAAAGAAGAAACCGGCTTCTTCTCTGTGGCAAATCCTCTCAGGGGGAGGCGCCGGCCCAGGCCGGCGCCCGGGGGCGGAACGCCCCCGCCCAGGCTCCGCCGCGCGGAACGCGCGGTGGAGAGCATCGCTTGCGCGGGCCCATGGCCCGCGCACCGCAAGATGATCGGCTTGCCCCTGCGATGCGATTGCCCTAGGTCGGGGCCATCCTCCCTAATCCTTGCCCCCATGTTCGTCGAACTTTCCATCATCTTTGCCCTGATCCTTCTGAACGGGGCGCTCGCCATGTCCGAACTCGCGGTGGTCTCGTCCCGCCCGGCGCGGCTGAAACCGATGATCGACGCGGGCCGCTCCGGCGCCGCCTCGGCGCTGAAGCTTGCGGAAGACCCGGGCCGGTTCCTTTCGACCGTTCAGATCGGCATCACCGCCGTGGGCGTGCTGTCGGGCGCTTTCTCCGGCGCCACGCTCGGCCCGCGCCTCGCCTCGGTGCTGTCCGACATGGGCGTCTCGCCGCAGAACGCCGACCGCATCGGCGTGGCCGCCGTGGTCGTGGCGCTGACCTACCTTTCGCTGATCGTGGGCGAACTGGTGCCCAAGCAGATCGCGCTGAAGAACCCCGAGGCCATCGCCGTCCGCGTGGCCCCGGCCATGATGCTGCTGTCGAAGGCGGCAAGCCCGGTGGTCTGGCTGCTGGACACCTCGGGACGGCTTCTCCTGCGCCTTCTCGGCCAGTCCGGCGAAAGCAAGTCGCGCGTTACCGAGGAAGAGGTGCGCACCATCCTCGCCGAGGCCCGCTTCGAAGGCGTGATCGAGGACGAAGAGCAGGAGATGCTCACCGGTGTCATGCGCCTGGCCGACCGCTCCGCCCGCGCCCTGATGACCCCGCGCCGCGATGTCGAGATGATCGAGTCCGACGCCACCCCCGCCGAAGTCCGCGCCGCCTTCCGCCGCATCGGTCGCCCGCGCATCCCGGTGCGCCGCGGCGACGAGGTGCTGGGCGTCCTCTACCTCACCGACGTGTTCGAGGCGCTCACCACCAACAAGCCGCTCGATCCGCACGCGCTGATGCGCGAGGTTCCCGTGGTCTCGGACCAGTCCGACGCGCTTGATGTGATCGAAATCCTGCGCGGCTCGTCCAATCACATCGCGCTGGTCTATGACGAATACGGCAGCTTCGAAGGCATCATCACCACCGGCGACATCCTCGAGGCCATCACCGGCTCCTTCCTCGAATCGCACGAGAACGAACCAGCCATGGTCGAACGCGCCGATGGCGGCTGGCTGGTCTCGGGCTGGATGCCGGCCGACGAATTCTGCGACCGGCTTTCGATCCCGCGCGACCTCGCGGGCGACTACGAAACCGTGGCGGGCCTCGTGCTGAACCAGATGGGCCGCCTGCCCCGCCTCGGCGAGAGCTTCGAGGCCGCCGGCTGGCGGATCGAGGTGGTCGATCTCGACGACCGCCGCATCGACAAGGTGCTCGTCACCCGCCCCTGAGGCCCTGCTATCCCATAACAGGCCGACGATTTTGCCTGTCGGCCCCGCTTTCCCCCATGTCCTCGGCAGGCCCAACGCCTTCCACCCGTGAAAGGACATGACGATGACCCGCAAGCTCTCGCTGACCCTGACCCTCGCCGCCGCGCTCGCCGCCGCCCCCCTCGCCCCCGCCCATGCCTGGGGCGAGAAGGAACAGAACGCGCTCCTCGGCCTCGCGGCACTCGGCACCATCGGCGCGCTCTACTGGAAAAGCCAGCAGGCCCGCGTCGCCCCCGCCCCCGCGCCCGTCTACGCCCCCGCCTATGCCCCCGCACCCACCCGCCCGACCGTCTCTTCCTCGGGCAGCTCGATCTATGCCACGCCGGTCGCCTCGGCCTTCAACAGCTACAGCTACGGCGAACGCCAGCGCATCCAGAGCCGCCTGAAGGGCTGGGGCTACTATGCCGGCGGCGTCGATGCCGCCTTCGGCCCCGGCACCTATTCCGCCATCGCCGCCTATGCCCGCGACGGCAATGAATCGCAGCGCCTCTCCACCACCGCCGGCGCCTATGCGCTCCTGGACGGCCTGCTGTTCTGAGCCGCGAAAATTTCCCGCGGCCCCCAAGGATGGACGCCCCCACCGCGTCCAACTAGCGTGATGCTGATGGACACGCCCGACGAAATGCTGGCCCGCGCGGCGGCGCAAGGCGACCGCGCGGCCTTTGCCACGCTGCTGGCCCGGCATTACGACCGCCTGCATGGCCTCTGCTGGCGCCTCACCGGCAGCCGGACCGAGGCGGAAGACCTGACGCAAGACATCTGCGCCGCGCTGCCGTCCAAGCTGCAAGGCTGGCGCGGCGAGGCGCGCTTCACCACCTGGCTCTACCGCATCGCCGTCAACGCCGCCCATGACCTGCGCCGCCGCCAGGCCACCCGCGCCAAGGCCGCGCTCGGCTGGGGCGACTGGGAGCTTGCCCGCCAGGACGAGATCGCGGTGGAACGCGAAGCGCAGGACTGGCTCGCCACCGCCATGTCCAGCCTCTCGCCCGACCTGCGCGACACCGTGGCCCTGACGCTTGGCGAAGGCCTCACCCAGGGCGAGGCGGCCGAGATCCTGGGCCTCTCCGAAGGCACCGTCGCCTGGCGCATGTCGGAGGTGAAAAAGCGCCTGAAGGCGATGGCGAAGGCGGAGGGGATGACATGACCGACGATTTCGACCGCCTCGCATCGGCCCTGAAAGCCGCCCCCCCACCCGAACCGGGGGCGAAGGAGGCCGCGCTTCGGCTGGCCATGGAAAACTACGACCGGCTCCAAGCTTCGGCGGCCGGGGCACGTCCCAGTCTCGATCCCCCGCAAAAGGCGGGGTTCCTGACCGGAGTGCTCGCCATGCTGAAATCCCTCGCTACCCGCCCGATCCTCGCCGCCACCACCTCGGCGGCTGCCCTCGGCCTTGGCCTTGTCGTGATCCTGCCGCAGATGCAGGCCCCGACCGGACCCGCCCTGCCGGCTGCGCCCGAACCTGCGCTGATGGCCGAACCCGAACCCGTCCCCGCGCCGCCCGCCCGCGCCAAGGCCGCGGCACCCGAAGCTGCACCCGAAGCCGCACCGATGTCAGAGCCCGCCTCCGAGGCGCCGATGGCCGATGCTGCCGGCATCGCCGCCGAGGCGCCCGAAGCCGTCGTGGGCATGGCCGCGCCCGAAACGGTCGTCGGCATGGTCGCCCCCGAACCCGCCATCCTCCTGCCCGAACCCAATACCGAGGCCTTCGCCAGTGCCGACCCCAACCCGGTGAAGATCACCGCCGAACAGCCGGTTTCCACCTTCTCGGCCGATGTCGATACCGCCTCGTGGTCGATCCTCCGCTCGTCCCTCAACGCCGGGCAACTCCCGCCGGCCGAGGCGGTGCGCATCGAGGAGATGGTGAACTACTTCCCCTATGCCTACCCCGCGCCCGAACCGGGCGCCGCGCCCTTCCGCCCCTCGGTCACCGTGATGCCCACGCCCTGGAACGCGGACACCCGACTTGTCGTCATCGGCCTGCAAGGCGCGATGCCCGCCGTCGCCGACCGTCCCCCCCTGAACCTCGTCTTCCTCATCGACACCTCCGGCTCGATGGACGAACCGTCGAAACTGCCGCTCCTCAAGCAATCCCTGCGCCTCATGCTCCCGGGCCTGCACCCGGAAGATCAGGTCGCCATCGTCGCCTATGCCGGCTCGGCCGGCACGGTGCTGCCGCCCACCCCGGCCAGCGACCGCGCCACGATCTCCGAGGCCCTCGACCGCCTCTCCGCCGGCGGCGCCACCGCCGGGGCCGAGGGGCTGGCGCTCGCCTACCAGGAGGCCGCGAAGATGGCCGCCCCCGGCGAGGTCAGCCGCGTCATCCTCGCCACCGACGGCGATTTCAACGTCGGCCTCAGCGACCCCGAGGCGCTCAAGGACTTCATCGCCAGGGAACGCGACAGCGGCACCTACCTGTCGGTCCTCGGCTTCGGCCGCGGCAACCTCGACGACGCCACGATGCAGGCGCTCGCGCAAACCGGCAACGGCACCGCCGCCTATATCGACACGGCGAACGAGGCGCGGAAGGTGCTGGTCGACCAGCTGACCGGAGCGCTCTTCCCCATCGCCGACGACGTGAAATTCCAGGTCGAATGGAACCCCGCCCAGGTCGCCGAATACCGCCTGATCGGCTACGAGACCCGCGCGCTCAACCGCGAGGATTTCAACAACGACAAGGTGGACGCCGGCGAAATCGGCGCCGGCCTGCAAGTCACCGCGCTCTACGAGATCGCCGCTCCCGGCAGCCCCGGCCTGAAGAACGATCCCCTGCGCTACGGCACAGAGCCCGTGCCCATGACCACCGACGAACTCGGCTTCCTCCGCCTGCGCTGGAAAGCCCCCGGCGAGGCCGAAAGCCAGCTCATCGAACAACCGATCCTGCCCTCCGACGGCGCGCCGTCAGAAGACGCCCGCTTCGCCGCCGCCGTGGCCGGCATGGGCCAGCTGCTGACCGGCGGCACCTACTTGGGCAACTGGGGCTGGGACCAGGCCATCGCGCTGGCCGAAGGGTCAAAGGGCGACGACCCCTGGGGCTACCGCGCCGAGGCCATAGGCCTCATGCGCATGGCCCAGGCGCTGGAACGCTGACCCGTAGGGTGCGCATTCATTGCGCACCTTCCCATGTCGCAATCGAGCGCAGCCCCTCGCAGGGCGGGGTTCACCCCGCCACGCCCGGCACCGGCAGGGTGCGTGCTCGCACGCACCATCCCCCCGACCCCGCCCCGGCGAAAGCCGGGGCCTCCGTTCGCCCCGTCGCTCCCGCCCAGGAGACTTTCACTTGCCTGCCCGACCCCGATCGCATCTATTCGCCGGAAAACGGAAAGGGACCGCCCCCATGCACCTCGCCGTCGCCTGCGGCGCCGCCCGCAAAGGACTGGCCGCCGCGTTCGCCGTCGCCACAACCGCGCTAGTGCTCGCCTTCGCTCTGCACGGCGCGGCTCACGCGCAGGATGCCCCAAGGCCGAACATCCTCTACATCGTCGCCGACGACCTCGGCTGGAAGGATGTCGGCTTCCACGGCTCGGACATCCAGACGCCCGCCCTCGACGCGCTGGCCGCCCAGGGCGCCCGGCTGGAGCAGTTCTACGCCCAGCCGATGTGTACCCCGACCCGCGCCGCCCTGATGACCGGGCGCTATCCCCTGCGCTACGGCTTGCAGACCGGCGTCATCCCGCAGGGCCACACCTACGGCCTGGCCACCGACGAATGGCTGCTGCCGCAGGCGCTCAAGGGCGCCGGCTATGAAACCGCCATCGTCGGCAAATGGCACCTCGGCCATTCCGACCCCGCCTTCTGGCCGCGTCAGCGCGGATTCGATCACCAGTATGGCCCGCTGATCGGCGAGATCGACTATTTCACCCACCAGGTCGACGACCGCGTCGACTGGTACCGCGACAACCAGGAAGTCGTCGAAGAAGGCTATTCCACCACGCTGCTTGGCGACGACGCGGTGAAGCTGATCGAGGGCCACGATCCCGCCGTTCCGCTCTTCCTCTATCTCGCCTTCAACGCCGTCCACACGCCCTATCAGGCGCCCCAGGACTACCTGGATCGCTACAAGGACATCGCCGATCCCAGCCGGCAGGCCTATGCCGCCAGCGCCACGGCGATGGATGACCAGATCGGTCGCGTCATCGCGGCGCTTGACCAGAAGGGCATGCTCGCCAACACGCTGGTCCTGTTCCAAAGCGACAACGGCGGCGTGCGCAACGCCGCCTTCGCCGGCGCGATCACCGACATGTCGAAGGTCGTCCTGCCCGCCGACAACGGCCCCTACCGCGAGGGCAAGGCCACAGTCTACGAAGGCGGCACCCGCGTCGTCGCGCTGGCAAGCTGGCCCGGCCACATCCAGCCCGGCACCACCGTGGACGGCATGATCCACACCGTGGACATGTTCCCCACCCTCGTCGGCCTCGCCGGCGGCGACCTGACCAAGGGCAAGCCGCTGGACGGCATGGACGTCTGGCAGACGATCAGCGCAGGCCAGCCCTCGCCGCGCAGCGAGATCGTCTACAACATCGAACCGCAGCGCGCGGGCATCCGTGAAGGCGACTGGAAGCTGATCTGGAACACGATGCTCCCGCAGACGGTGGAACTCTACAACATCGCGGAAGACCCGTCCGAGACCCGGAACGTCGCGACCGAGCATCCCGATACGGTGGCCGCGCTGCAGAAGCGCGCCGACGAACTGGCCGCCGAGGCCGAGCAGCCAATTCTCCTGCAGATCGAGATCAAGAAGATGCTGGACGGCCTGCACCTGCCCCCCTCCCTGCCGCCGACGCTCGACAGCCTGAACGCAGGGTAAGGGGCGGGGGCGCAAGGGCACGCTCCGCAGAACAGGCACCACTGCCCACCCCGCGCCTCCCACGGCCCAAAGATCCCCGCCCCGGCGAAAGCCGGGGCCTCGGTCGCCCCGCCCACCACGCTGGCCCCCTCCCCGCGCCGACAAGGCGGCTGTCCAGTGGACACCCGACCGGCGCGGTTGGCGATTTGGCCCACAAATCGCCAAGGGGCTGGCAGCTATCCCCGGACAGCTGATGCACGGGCCGCGCCTGCTGACCCCGTTCACGACGCCCGAAACGATGGCCTCGGGCTTGGGGGCGGTTTCGAGGCTCAGGACACGCGAGAGTTACGCCCCGTAGGGTGCGCATTCATTGCGCACCTTCCCATGTCGCAATCGAGCGCAGTCCCCCGCAGGGCGGGGTTCACCCCGCCATCCACCCTCGCATCCCCCCGCCCCGGCGAAAGCCGGGGCCCCGGTCCCACCACGCTGGCCCCCTCCCCGCGCCGACAAGGCGGGTGTCCGGTGGACACCCGACCGGCGCGGTTGGCGATTTGGCCCACAAATCGCCAAGGGGCTGGCAGCTATCCCCGGACAGCTGATGCACGGGCCGCGCCTGCTGACCCCGTTCACGACGCCCGAAGCGATGGCCTCGGGCTTGGGGGCGGTTTCGAGGCTCAGGACACGCGAGAGTTACGCCCCGTAGGGTGCGCATTCATTGCGCACCTTCCCATGTCGCAATCGAGCGCAGTCCCCCGCAGGGCGGGGTT
>Ga0209368_1000634_pt1 | contig 25145 bp, 24 predicted proteins | sample EBPBio242008_DNA_FD_185862 | JGI IMG/M metagenome (GOLD analysis project Ga0209368, IMG submission 185862) | Wastewater treatment Type I Accumulibacter community from EBPR Bioreactor in Madison, WI, USA - Reactor 1_4/24/2008_ DNA (SPAdes)... | ecosystem: Engineered > Bioreactor > EBPR >...
ATCGTCGCCCTGAAGGGTGGGGCATGGTGGTGGCCTGGCTGGACTTCAGCCTTGGCGATCAGGGCATCTACAAGGCCCAGATGTTGACGGCCACGGGAGCACTAAGGGGCGGCGTCTTCGAAATCTCCTCCACCTTCTCCACCCAGGAACACCAACTCGAGATGGTGGCGCTGGACAACGGCGGTTGGGCAGCTCTGTGGAAAGACATGACCAACCAGACCTATCTCGCGCGCCTGTTCGATGCCGCCGGCACGGCCACCAGCGGCGATTTCCTGGCGCTCGACTCGGTCGGCGATTTCCTCAATCCCACCGTCGGCATGGTCGCCCATGGCAACGAATTGATCGTCCATGCCTCGGGGCTGAACCGCGTGATCACCGGCGGCTTCGTCATGCAGGGTCAGACCTTCTCGACCGGATCCAGCCTCGGTCAGTCCCTCACCCTGGGTTCCGGCGATGACAGCGTCGCCGGCGGCGGGCTCGATGACCGTTTGTCCGGTGCGGGTGGCATGGACACGCTGCGCGGCAACGGCGGCAGCGACACGCTCGAAGGGGGCAGCGGGCGCGACGACCTGAACGGCGGCGACGGGGTGGACCAGATCGCAGGAGGTGCGGGGGGCGACCGCCTGACCGGCGGGCGCGGTCCCGACAGTTTCATCTACCGCTCGTCGGCGGAAGGCGGTGATCGCATCACCGATTTCGACGGGGCGGGGGGCGACCGCCTGATCTTCACGAAGGCGGGCTTCGGCGGCGCGACGGGCATCCTGTCGGGTGCGGTGACGGATACCGCCCATATGGGCCTGTTCTTCAACACCGCGACCGGGGTTCTGTCCTACGATGCCGATGGCGCCGGCTCCGCGGCCCGCGTGACCATCGCCACCCTGACCGGTGTCACCGCGCTCGCCTGGGACGACGCGCTGTTCATGTGACCGCGGGTAGCGCCAGCCGAAGAGTTTTCGTCGAAAACTCTTCGGCGCCAAAATCCTTCGTCCGAAGGATTTTGGCGGTCCCGCGGTCGTCGGCCGTCCGGTCAGCAGACGATGCGCAACTGGCCGGAATTGCAGATCACGATATACTGCCCGCCGCATTCGACAAGGTGAAAGCCGCGGCGACGGACTTCACGCTCGAAGGCCGCGCGACCGACTTCCCGTTCGACGTCGCGCACGGCACGGCGAACGACGCCGCCCTTCTGCACGGCCAATGCATCGAAAACGGCTTCAAGCCACGGAGCGGGCCGCGAAAGAGGGAAGCGTGGATGGTCCATGCTGCAACACTGCCGGATCGCGGTTAACGCTTGATGAACAGTCCACAGAAGTTAAGTCCAAGTTAAAGCGGTCTCTCAACCCATTGAAATCATTGTGTCGGGGAAGGCGTCCGAGCTCGGACGCCTCACTTGGCCAAGAGCCGTCGCAGCAGGGTCTCCAGATAATCCCCCGCCTCGGCAAAGGGATCGTGCCCTTCCCCCAGCACGGCCCGCACCTGGACCTCGAAGTCGGCATAATGCTGGGTCAGGGCCCAGATCGAAATGATCAGGTGCTCGGGCGGGACCGGGGCGATCCGTCCCGCCTCGACCCAGCCCCGGATCACCCCCGCCTTGTCGGCCACCAGGGTCTTCAGGTCGGTCTCCAGCACCCCCCCGATCCGCGGCGCCCCCTGGAGGATCTCGTTGGCAAAGAGCCGGCTCTCCCGCGGATAGTCCCGGCTCAGCTCCAGCTTCCGCCGGGCATAGGCCAGGATCTCGGTCAGGGGATCGCCCCCCGCATCCATGTCGCGCAAGGGGTCCAGCCAGGCATCCAGAAGCTGGGACAGAAGCGCCTCGTGGATCGCCTCCTTCGAGGGGAAGTAGTACAGCAGGTTCGGCTTCGACAGCCCCGCGACCTCGGCGATGCGGTCCAGCGTGGCGCCCCGGAACCCCATCTGGCTGAACACCTCCAGCGCCGCATCCAGGATGGTCTCGCGGTTCCTCGCCTGAATCCGTGTCCGCGGCCGCCCCATCGTCTCAGATCTGCTGCCGTTTGCGGTAGGTGAAGATTTCCTCGGTCACGAACTCGCGGAAGGCCGCCACCCGCTTGGAATGGCGCAGCTCCTCGGGATAGGCCAGAAACACCGGCACCTCGCCCGACTCCACATCCGGCAGCACCCGCACCAGATGCGGGAAATCCTCGGTGATGTAGTCGGGCAGCACCCCGATGCCCAGATGGTTCAGCACCCCCTGCAGTACCCCGAAGTAGTTGTTCACCGTCAGGGTCGAAGGGATGTCGTGGCTCATCAGATCCTGTACCAGCGTGGCCCCCGCCGCCACCTGCGGCGTCCCGGCGTGCTGGCTGATCAGGCGGTGGCGGCTGAAATCGTCCATCGTCTTGGGCGTGCCCGCCTGGTCCAGATACTCCGGCGTCGCATAAAGCCGCATCCGGATGTTCATCAGCCGCTTGCGGATCAGGTCGGCCTGGCTCGGCTCCTTCATGCGGATGGCAACGTCGGCCTCGCGCATGGGCAGGTCCAGCACCCGCTCTTCCAGCATCAGGTCGATCTTGAGGGAGGGATACTTCTCATACAGACCCGCCAGCCGCGGCGCGAGCCAGAGCGTGCCGAAACCCGTGGTCGTCGTCACGCGCAACTCACCGAAGACCTCGTCCTCGCTGTCGCGGATGCGGGCAGCCGTGGCGTCCAGCCGCTTGGCCATCTGCTGCGTGGCGTCGAACAACAGCTCTCCCTGCTCGGTCAGGATCAGACCGCGGGCATGGCGATGGAACAGCGTGACGTTGAGCGACTCCTCCAGGGCGCGGATCTGGCGACTGACGGCGGACTGGCTGAGATGCAGCACCTCACCCGCATGGGTAAGGCTGCCCTTGTCGGCCACCGCGTGAAAGATCCGCAACTTGTCCCAGTCCACCATAACTCACCTGTCTGCGCGCCAAGACGCTAGCATGTCAGTGCCGCAGATAGTCATTTCTTTCCGTCCGTAAACCGCCTTCGAGCCCGAAATCTGTTCGCAGGTTGCCGTTCTGCCGCACCGCGCTTCTGTGCTTTCCCGAAAGCGGCCGCCGGCTTATGATCCTCCCATGCGCGCAGACGCGGCACCGGGGCACAACGATCCCGGGCAACAGAACAGAGGTCGGGCATGGCAGTTGGTGTCTTCGATTCGGGCCTTGGCGGGCTGACGGTGTTGGATGCGGTATCCAGACGCCTGCCGGACGTTCCCTTTGTCTATTTCGGCGATAATGCCCATGCGCCCTATGGGGTTCGTACCTCGGACGACATCTTCAATCTGACCTGCGCCGCAACCGAACGGCTATGGGCCGAGGGCTGCGACCTGGTGATCCTGGCCTGCAACACTGCATCGGCGGCCGCATTGAAGCGGATGCAGGAGACCTGGGTTCCGCCGAACAAGCGGGTTCTTGGTGTCTTCGTTCCGCTGATCGAGGCGCTGACCGAACGGCAGTGGGGCGACAACTCGCCGCCACGCGAGGTGGCCGTGAAGCACGTGGCACTGTTCGCAACCCCGGCCACGGTGGCCAGCCGCGCCTTCCAGCGTGAACTGGCGTTCCGCGCCATCGGTGTGGATGTCGAGGCGCAGCCCTGTGGTGGCGTGGTCGATGCCATCGAGCAGGGAGACGAGATCCTTGCCGAGGCGCTGGTTCGGTCGCATGTCGAGGCTCTGAAGCGGCGGATGCCGCATCCCCAGGCGGCGGTGCTGGGTTGCACCCACTATCCGCTGATGGAAAAGGTGTTCCAGGAAGCGCTTGGCGAAGAGGTCAAGGTCTTCTCGCAGGCCAATCTGGTCGCAGAAAGCCTGGCTGACTACTTGCAGCGCCGCCCCGAATTCCTTGGCAGTGGCCGGGAGTCGAAGTTTCTTACCACGGGCGATCCGCGATCGGTCTCCGACAAGGCGACGCAGTTCCTTCGCCGGCGCATCTCGTTCCAGGCAGCCTGAGATGATCGACCGACGTGCGGTCCTTGGAGGGGTGGCCCTTTCTTTGGTTGCGCCCCGGTCTTTGGCGTCCGACTGGGCGCAGGACGGGGCGGCCAACGGCGTGCCGAACCTCCACCGGGTGACGGATAGCCTGTGGCGTAGCGCGCAGCCCCGATCCGAGGGGTTCTCATTCATGGCCGATCTTGGAGTGCGCACGGTCATCAGTTTGCGCCAGATTGTGCGCGATGACCGCCGGACCGAAGACCCGCGGCTGGATCTGGTCCGCGTGCCGATGAAGTCGCGTGATGTGGGTGCGGACGACGGGGCCCATGTCGTGGCGGCCCTGCAGGCGATGGATGCCGGGTTGCAGCGCGGGCCGGTGCTTGTGCATTGCCGTTTCGGGTCTGACCGGACAGGCTGCATCATCGCGCTTTACAGGATGCTGTGGCAGGACTGGCCGCGTGCCAAAGCGATCGCCGAGTTGACTGGCGGTCCTTACGGGTTTCATGCCGTGTACCAGAACATCCCGGCCTATCTTGAAACCGTCGACCTGGAGCGGCTGCGCGCACGCGTGGCGATATGAAGCCTATTCGCCGCGGTCACGCCTGATGTCGGAGACCATGCCATCGGATCGGGCAAGGCAGGTCCAGGGGGTGATCTCGTTGCCGGTTAGCACTTGAACGCGCCTGCCATCCGGTGCGGGCGTAACCGAGACAAGCAGGATTATCGCGGTGCCCGCCGCCTGGGCGATGGCTGCAACGCAGGCGGCCTCGGTCTCCGGCGATACGGACCCGGTGCCTGTTGGCTCGGCTGCCGGCTGCAATGGTTCGATACCGCCTGTCGTCCCGTCCGGATGGGCTACGCAGTTCCACGGCGCAAGCGCACTGCCCACGCCGACCTGAACAAGCACGTCAGGTCGGGAATCGTCCAGCGCCAGAACCTCGACCTGATCGGTCTTGGCCAAGCGAGCGACGTCGGACAGGCAGGCTGTCTCGGCTGGTGATGGTGGCGCGGCCGAACCGAGCTCTGCGCCCGGCGTGACAGGTGCCGGGACCAGGAATTCTGCCGCGGCCCATGCTTCCAGCGGCGGATCGGACAAGGTGGCGACGCGGCACCAGAGTTGTTCGTCCGCAACTTCGCAGCCAAGATTGCGCAATTGGGTTCCACTGGACAGGCGCAGGACCAGTCCGCCCTCGGTCGAGGGGGCATCGCGCAGATTCAGGCGGGTGTCTCCTTCGGTGCGAACCTGAAGGTAGGGTGACTCCGGGACGGCTTCGGTGTGGCCGAGGTCCGGCACCAGCACAGCCAGGACCAGCACGAACCTGCGCAGGGAAAGTCGCGTCGGGGTGATGCAGATTGTCATGCGGTAGTTCCGGTCAGGGGCGCGCCGTTCGCTGAACGTTGCAGACATCCTGCCAAGCACCAGCACGCTGTTCCACCCTGAAACCGTTTCGCCGGCATCCGTCCGCGCAGTCAGCCAGGCGGGCGGGCCTGTACAAGGCGGACTTGCAGGTCGCCGGACACCTGCGACAGTTCCGCCATGACCATGCGGGCGTTCGGCAGGTGGGGGCAATGCACTTCAACGGGACCAGCAAAGCCCAGGTAGGACAGCCGCTGCATCATCTGAATCGCATCCGCGCCGCGCGACCAGAGCGGGATGGCCACGACCGATGGTGTGATCTGCGCGAAAAGTGCGGCGGTCAGGCTGGAAAAGTTCAGGCGTACGACCTTGTACTCTGACCAGTCGCCGCTTCCGGCGTGAAGATCCAGCGCCAGAAGCAAGGGCCAGTCCGAAGGCCCTCGCCCTTTCGGGGTACCCGATGGCAACGTGCCCCTGTGCCCCGCTCCATCGACCGGCGCAAAGACGAGTACGGGAAAGCCCGCGTCCATGTGTCACTCACTCCAGCGTGGCGAAAGCAGGCGTATGCTCTCCCTGTGGTTTATATGTCGGACATTTGTACACGCAAGTGTGCTGGTCGCAACGCCCGGTTCCGGCTAGAAGCCGGATCTGCGGCAGGATGAGGACGAAATGCCCGAAGAGTTCGCGACGTTGATGCTCAAGGGGCTGCCGATGCCCGCCCTGCTTGTCGACGGAGACGAGCGGATCGTCTCGATCAACGAGGAGGCAGAACGGTTGCTGGGAAAGGCGGCGCTCGGTCGACTGTACATGCTGCCTCTGCGACAGCCTGCCCTGCGCGAAGCCATCGCAGCGGCCCTGAGCGATGCACGGGCCGCGCGGGTGCGCCACGTCGTGCCCGGACCCTCGCAGGAACAGGTCCACATGGTGACCGTCTCGCCGATCCTGGGCCAGACCCATCGCGCCGTGCTTTGTGTCTTCGAAGATGTCACCGGACACGAGCAGGTTGAACAGATGCGCCGCGATTTCGTGGCCAACGTCAGCCACGAATTGCGAACGCCATTGACGGCTCTTCTGGGCTTCATCGAGACCCTTCGCGGCGCAGCCCGGGACGATCCGGCGGCGCGGGATCGCTTCCTCACCATCATGGAGCGCGAGGCCGGGCGAATGAACCGACTGGTGCGCGACCTGCTGCACCTGAGCCGGGTGGAGGCAGAAGAGCGGATCCGCCCGACCGATCCCGTTGATCCGGTGGCGGTGGTGCAATCGGCGCTGTCATCGCTGAAACCGCTGGCCGAGGCGCATGGCGTTACGGTGGAGGTCGAGATGGACTCTGCGCCTCGCAGCGTCCCTGCCGATGCCGACCAGCTGATGCAGGTCATCACCAACCTGACCGAGAATGCCATCAAGTACGGCGGGACCGACAGGACCGTGACCGTGCGCCTTTCTCGCGAGGCGCTGTCAAGGGGCGCCATGCTGCGCATCGACGTGATCGACCGCGGCGAGGGCATCGCCCCCGAACATCTGCCACGACTCACCGAACGATTCTACCGCGTCGATGCCCACCGTTCGCGCGAAAAGGGCGGCACGGGGCTTGGACTTGCCATCGTTAAGCACATTGTCCACCGGCACCGCGGCACGTTCCGCATCGACAGCCAGATCGGCCAAGGGAGCACCTTCACAGTCTATTTTCCTGAATGATGAGGCGATTTGTGACGGCCTGGTTTCGCATGGCGCCGGCGACAGGGCAGGGAGGCGGGTTGGGCGCTGTCATGAATACGTTACAAAACCGTCGCATATCCTTGCTCCTGGGTGCCTAGAGCGTGGGCCATGCCGTACTGGGCACCCGCCCGGTCGGTCCGACCGCAAAGCTGCAAGGAGCTATCCATGTCCTCCATCAAACTCACTGCCTCGGTGCTGGCGCTGGCCGCCGCTGCCGGTGTCGCCGAAGCGCGCGACCAGCTGCAGATCGCCGGGTCCTCGACCGTGCTGCCCTATGCCACCATCGTGGCCGAGGCCTTCGGCGAGAACTTCGACTTCCCGACCCCGGTCGTGGAAGGCGGCGGTTCGGGCGCTGGCCGCAAGAAGCTGTGCGAAGGCGTGGGCGAGAACACCATCGACATCGCCAACTCGTCCTCGCGGATCAAGCAGTCGGACATCGACACCTGCAACGCGAATGGCGTCAACGAGATCATGGAAGTGCGTATTGGCTATGACGGCATCGTCTTCGCCAGCGACATCGCCGGCCCCGACTTCGCCCTGACCCCGGCCGACGTGTTCGGCGCGCTGGCGGCGAAGGTCGTGAAGGACGGCGCCCTGGTCGACAACGGCGCCGCCAAGTGGGCCGACGTGAACGCTGCCCTGCCGGCCCAGGACATCCTGGCCTTCATCCCCGGCACCAAGCACGGCACGCGCGAAGTTTTCGACATCAAGCTGATGGAAGAAGGCTGCAAGGCCACTGGTGCCTATGACCTGTACCTGGCCGCGTCGACTGAAGCCGATGAGGCCAAGAAGAAGGAAGAGGCCACCAAGGCCTGCCACGCGATCCGTGCTGACGGCAAGTCGGTCGACATCGACGGCGACTATACCGAGACCCTGTCGCGCATCGCGGCCAACAAGACCGCGGTCGGCGTGTTCGGCCTGTCCTTCTATGAAAACAACATGGACAAGCTGAAGGTCGCCACGATTGACGGCGTGGTCCCCTCGGTCGAGACGATCTCGAAGGGCGAATACCCTGTTTCGCGCCCGCTGTACTTCTACGTCAAGAAGGCCCACATCGGCGTGATCCCCGGACTGAAGGAATACATTGAGTTCTTCGTGTCCGATGACATGGCTGGCCCGGGCGGCCCGCTGGCGGCCTACGGCCTGGTTCCCGATCCGGAACTGGCGGCCACGCAGGCAGCCGTCGCTGCCGAAACCCCGATGGGCCCGCTGGAATGACACACATCGGGCCCCGGCCTGTGTGAAGCACAAACAGGGGGCGCGGAGCACACCACGCCCCCATGTCACGAACCCCCCGATCCGGTCATCCCATGAACCTCGGACTCCTCGTCGTCGTGATCCTTGCTCTGGCGTTGGCCGGCTGGATCGTCGGTCGGCAGCGCGCCATCGCCTCGGCCAAGGGCGACATCCGCAAGCTGCACTCACTGCCCGGCTACTACGGGCATATCGTGTTCATCGCCACCGCTGCGCCGGCGTTCCTGGTGATCGTGCTGTGGCTGCTGATCCAGCCCGCGCTGATCGAAAGCCGGGTGTCCGGGATGATCCAGCCCGCGGATATCCCTGACGGCGGGTCACTGTCGCTGGTGATGGCCGACGTGCGCCGCATCGCCGAAGCGCTTGACGCTGTTGTCGCTGCCGGCCTGCCGGAAGCCAGCCTCGCCGACAAGACCACCGACGTGGCCGACATGAAGGACCGCCTGTCCGCTGTCGGTGTGGCGCTTGGCGGCAATGTCACGCCGTCCGTGCTTGATGCCGCGAAGGAGTATCGCGGCGCCATCGCTTGGGGCGCCATGGTGATGAGCGTCCTTGCCATCGCAGTTGCCCTCGCAGGGCTGGCCTGGTCGCTCAGCCGCATCCGGCCGGACTACCGCGCAAGGAACGCGACCGAGCGGTTCACAATGCTGCTGCTGATCGGTTCATCGCTAATCGCGGTTCTCACGACCGTCGGCATCGTCGCTTCGCTCCTGTTCGAGAGCGTCCACTTCTTCCGCATCTACCCAGCTTCTAGCTTCTTCTTCTCGACCGTCTGGAACCCGAAATTCGGCGGCGGCTCCGATCTCGGCATCTGGCCGCTGATCTGGGGTACGCTTTATGTCTCGTTCATCGCGCTGCTCGTCGCCGTTCCGGTCGGGCTTATGTCGGCAGTCTATCTGTCGGAGTACGCCTCCAAGTCGGTGCGCGCGGTGGTCAAGCCGCTGATCGAAGTGCTGGCCGGCATCCCGACCATCGTGTACGGCTTGTTCGCTCTGATTACCGTAGGCCCGCTGATCCGTGACTGGATCGCCATGCCGACGGGCCTTGGCAATTCCTCTTCTTCGGTGATGACGGCAGGCATCGTCATGGGGATCATGGTCATCCCCTTCGTGTCCTCGCTGTCCGACGACATCATCAACGCAGTGCCGCAATCGCTGCGCGACGGCTCGCTTGGGCTTGGTGCAACGCCGTCCGAAACTGTGCGCCAGGTCGTGCTGCCTGCCGCCCTGCCGGGCATCGTCGGCGCCGTGCTTCTGGCCGCCAGCCGCGCCATCGGCGAGACGATGATCGTGGTGATGGGCGCGGGGGCGGCAGCCAAGCTCAGTCTCAACCCGTTCGAGGCGATGACAACCGTCACCGTGAAGATCGTCAGCCAGTTGACCGGCGACACAGAATTCGCCAGCCCCGAGACGCTCGTGGCCTTCGCGCTCGGTCTGACGTTGTTCGTCCTGACGCTGGCGCTGAACATCGTGGCGCTGGTGATCGTTCGCAAATACCGGGAGCAATACGAATGACCGTCTCTGCATCGCTGTTCACACTTGATGCGAAGACCAAGGCGCGCAAGTCGGCCGAGGCCCGGTTCCGCCTCTATGGGGTGGTGGCTATTGCTGTTGCCCTGCTTGCACTCCTTTGGCTCCTGATCTCCATCCTGTCAGGGGGGCTGCCGGCCTTCCGCCAGACCATGCTGACTTATCCGGTCACCCTGGAAGAGGCTGTTCTGGACAAGTCCGGCACGCGCGACCCAGTCGCGCTCAGCAAGGTGACCACGGTCGCCTACTCCAAGATCCTTGCAACCTCGCTGGCCGCGGTCATCGCTGAAAAGGGCATCGCCCCGGAGGGCATGACCGACAAGGACGTGACCGACATGATCAGCCAGGAATCCGCCGCCACCCTGCGGTCGAAAGTCCTGGCCGACCCGGCGCTGATCGGTACCACGATTGACTTCACCGCCCTCGCATCGGGCCGGATCGACGGTTATCTGAAGGGCCGCGTCAGCCGTGAATCTGCGGCTCTGGACAAGAACGTCTCGCCGGTGCAGCTGGAGCTTGCCGACAACCTGCAGAAGGCCGGCATCCTGGACAAACGCTTCAACTGGGGCTTTCTCACTGCCCCCGATGCGTCGGACAAGCGGCCAGAGGCCGCGGGTCTTGGTGTTGCGATCATCGGTTCGTTCTACATGATGCTGGTGGTACTGGTGCTGTCACTGCCCATCGGCGTCGCCGCGTCGATCTATCTGGAAGAGTTCGCGCCCAAGAACCGGCTGACCGACATCATCGAGGTCAACATCGCCAATCTCGCCGCGGTGCCCTCCATCGTCTACGGTATCCTCGGCCTCGCGGTGTTCATCAACTTCATGCACCTGCCGCAATCGGCACCCATCGTCGGTGGTCTGGTGCTGACGCTGATGACCCTGCCGCGCATCATCATCCCGACCCGCGCCGCGCTCAAGGCCGTGCCTCCCTCGATCCGTGACGCGGCTCTCGGCGTCGGCGCTTCCAAGCTGCAGACCGTGTTCCACCACGTCCTGCCGCTGGCCATGCCGGGCATCCTGACCGGCATGATCATCGGCCTGGCCCAGGCGCTTGGCGAGACTGCGCCGCTTCTGCTGATCGGCATGGTCGCTTTCGTCCGTGACTTCCCCGGCGGGCTGCCCGGCGGTCTCTTCGATCCTGCTGCCGCACTGCCGGTGCAGGTTTACAACTGGACGAACCGCGGCGACCCCGGCTTTGTGGAGCGCGCCTCGGGTGCCATCATCGTGCTGCTGGTGTTCCTTGTGATCATGAACGCCGCGGCCATCTATCTGCGCCGCAAGTTCGAGCGCCGCTGGTAAGAAGGACCAGACCCATGAAAGACCAGTTGACGGAGAATCGCGTGCAGACCGAAACGAGCAAGATCTCGGCCAAGAAGGCGCAGGTCTATTATGGCGACAACCATGCCATCAAGGACGTCGATGTCGAAATCCTCGACAAGACGGTGACGGCCTTCATCGGCCCGTCGGGCTGCGGCAAGTCCACCTTCCTGCGCTGCCTCAACCGCATGAACGACACGATCCCGAGCTGCCGGGTCGAGGGCAAGATCCTGCTGGACGGCGAGGACATCTATGATGCCCGCGTCGACCCCGTGCAGTTGCGCGCCAAGGTCGGCATGGTGTTCCAGAAGCCGAACCCCTTTCCCAAGTCGATCTACGACAACGTGGCCTACGGGCCAAAGATCCACGGCCTGACCCGCAACAAGGCGGAGCTGGACGCGGTGGTGGAAAGCTGCCTTCGCAAGGCCGCGCTGTGGGGTGAGGTGAAGGACCGTCTCGCTTCGCCTGGCACCGGCCTCTCCGGCGGCCAGCAGCAGCGCCTCTGCATCGCCCGCGCCATCGCCACCTCGCCTGAGGTGCTTCTGATGGACGAGCCGTGCTCGGCGCTGGACCCCATCGCCACGGCCCAGGTCGAGGAGCTGATCGACGAGCTGCGCTCGCAGTTCTCGGTGGTGATCGTGACGCACTCGATGCAGCAAGCAGCGCGTGTCAGTCAGAAGACTGCCTTCTTTCACCTGGGCAACCTCGTGGAATACGGCTCGACCGACCAGATCTTCACAAATCCCAAGGATCCCCGCACGGAATCCTACATTTCCGGCCGGATCGGCTGACGACGCGAGGGAGCGTACTCATGATGTCCTTGGAACCCCATATCGCCACGGCCTTCGACCGCGACCTGGAATCCGTGCAGGCCCAGATCATGACCATGGGCGGTCTGGTCGAGGCTGCCATCCTGGATGCGGCCCAGGCGCTGGAGATGCGCGACGAGGAGCTGGCCGAGAAGGTGCGCCAGTCGGATGCCGCCATTGACGCGCTGGAGGCGCAGGTGCAGTCCGATTGCGCCCGGCTTCTGGCCCTGCGCTCGCCCACGGCTTCGGACCTGCGGACCGTGCTGACGGTGATGAAGATCGCGGCCGCGCTGGAGCGTTGCGGCGACTATGCCAAGAACCTGGCGAAGCGGTCCGTTGTGCTGACCCAGATGGCTCCGGTCGGCGGGACCGCCGGCACGCTGCGGCGCATGGCCAAGACGGTGCAGCTGATGCTGAAGGATGCGCTGGACGCCTATATCGCGCGGGACGCGGGGCTGGCTGAAGAAGTGCGCCAGCGCGACAAGGACGTGGACCAGATGTACAACGGCCTGTTCCGGACGCTTCTGACCCACATGATGGAAGACCCCCGCAACATCACCGCCGCGATGCACCTGCACTTCATCGCCAAGAACCTGGAGCGGGTGGGGGATCATGCGACGGGGATTGCCGAGCAGGTGATCTATCTGGTGAAGGGCAGCCTGCCGGATGAGGCGCGGCCGAAGGCTGATCTGACCGACAGCCTTACGGGGGCGGACGTCTGATGTCGGCCCAGGTGCGCCCGACGGTTCTGATCGTCGAGGACGAGCCCGCGCAGCGGGAGGTCTTGTCCTACAACCTGGAGGCCGAGGGGTTCCGCGTGACCACCGCGGGCGACGGCGAGGCGGCGCTGCTGGCAGTCGAGGAAGAGACGCCCGACATCATCGTGCTGGACTGGATGCTGCCCAAGGTTTCGGGGATCGAGATCTGCCGGCGGCTGAAGACCCGGGCGGATACGAAGTCTCTGCCGATCATCATGCTGTCGGCCCGGTCCGAGGAAGTGGACCGGGTGCGGGGGCTGGAGACCGGGGCGGATGACTATGTGGTCAAGCCCTATTCGCTGGTCGAGCTGATGGCCCGGGTGCGGACCCAGTTGCGGCGGACGCGGCCGGCGACGGTGGGGCAGGTGCTGGAGTTCGGGGGTATCCTTCTGGACCCCGAGAGCCACAAGGTCCACCGGGATGGCAAGCTTCTGAAGCTGGGGCCGACCGAGTTCCGGCTCTTGTCCACCTTCATGGAGAAGCCGGGCCGGGTGTGGAGCCGCGAGCAGCTGCTGGACCGGGTCTGGGGGCGGGACATCTATGTGGATACCCGGACCGTGGACGTTCATATCGGGCGGCTGAGGAAGGCGCTGATGGCCGAGGGGGGCGACGATCCCCTGCGGACCGTCCGGGGCGCGGGCTATGCGCTTGGCTAGGCGTCCGAGCTCGGACGCTTGGTCGGGCGCAACAAAATCAATTGGTTGCGCGGCCGTCTTAACTTGGACTTAAGACTTGTCCGAGGGGGACTGCAGCGGCCAGATCTTGCCCATGACCCAGCTGACCGCCAGGGCCACGAGACAGCCGAAGATCACCTCGGCCACGCGGCGCAGGCCCAGTTCCATGCCCGAGACGTTGGAGTGTTCGGTGATCGAGCCGGCCACGACAATGGCGGCGGTGATGGGCGCTTGGCGCCACATCACCTTGATGCGCACGACATAGGCCGACAGCAGAACCGCCAGCGCCACGGCAAAGGGCATCTTCCAGGCATGGGCGCCGCCCAGGGCCAGGAAACCCAGGCCCACGGCGCAACCGACCAGCGTGTTGATGAGCCGCGAGCGGAAGTTGTCGCGGCCCTTGGCATATTCCGGCTCGCTGGAGGCAACCATCGAGGCGGTGGCCCAGACCGGATTGGCATGGGTGAAGGTTGTCAGCGTCCACCAGGTGATGGCCGAGGCGATGAAGACATTGATGGCGAAATGCACGCCCAGAAGCCCGTCTTCGGCGAGGCGCTGCCGGATGCGTTGGAAGAGCGTGCCTGCCTCATTCATGCGATTGCGGCGGGTTGCCGGACAGGCGATAGACGCTGGCGGTCTTGGTGACGCCAAGGGCGAGCCAGTCTTCGGCCAGCGATTGCAGATGCAGGTAGAAGCGGCGGACCTTCTTGCGCTGGTCCTGCTGGAAATCCGAGGATTTGCGGAACTTGGCCTGGAAGGAGAATTCACCGACGAGTTGGCGTTCATCGCCGCGTGAGCGCCAGACGGCGGCATTGGCCGGGGCGAGGATGCCCTTGCCGAAATCGAGCGTGCCGAGATCCAGAAGCACCTCGACCACGGCGGTGCGGTTCACCAGCGCCACGGTTTCGTTCGGGTCGGGAAAGAGCGGGGCAAGCGGTGGCAGGATGCGGACGAGATTGGCGCCCTTGAGGTCGCGCTGCGCGCCGATCTGGCTGATGCCGAACTGGCAGTTGTGCGAATAGAGAAGCCGCACGCCGCCGGCGCGGTCCTTGAGCGGCAGGGCCTCGGCCTTGAACTTGATGACATGATCGCCGTCGATCTGCGGGGTCATGTCCACCGCGGCAGCCGTGGGAAGGTCGGGGTGACGGAACTTGAAGACGATTTCGGGGTCGCCCACGAGGAAGCCGTCTTCGTAATCCATGCGCCGGCGCAGGATGAAGGCGTTGTTGTACAGCCGGAAATCCTGGGTATCGAGGAACAGGACCTCGCGCATCCGGGTGCCTTGCGTCTTGGCGGGCGCATACCCAACGCCAATGTCCTTGGCGGCACGCTTCACGATCTTGGCGAAGGCACGGAAATCGTCTGCCGTGGTGAAGCGGCTGCCGCGCAGGATGAGCTTTGCTTCCAGGTAGCGGACCTGATCGAATTTTCCGTTCCCCGGATACAGGGTCGGATCGCGCGGTTCGATGGTCATGCCTGTTCCCCTGGCCGTCCTTCCTGGTTTCTGGCCGAAGCCGGCCATGTGTCAAGTCTGGCCTGTGTCAGAGCCGCGCGATGCGGTCCGTCAGCAGCGCGAAGAAGCCTTCAGCATCGACCGAGCCCATGAAGAGCGCGTTGGCCGGGCGTTTGGTGACGCCCCACCAGTCGGCGACGGTCATGCCGAGGGTAAGCTCGGACGTGGTTTCGATTTCCACGTTGATGTGGCGGCCCTGGAAGAGATCGGGGCGGATCAGATAGGCGATGACGCAGGGGTCATGCAGCGGCGCGCCTTCGCTGCCGTATTTGGCCATGTCGAAGCGTTCGAAGAAATCGGTCCATTCCGCGACCATGCGGCCCGGTTCGGTGCCAAGGGCGCGGAACGCCTCGACCCTTTTGCGGTTGGTCAGCGCCCTGTGTGTGACATCGAGCGGCATCACCACCAGCGGCACGCCGGATTTGAACACGATTTCCGCGGCTTCCGGGTCAACGTAGATGTTGAATTCGGCCGCGGGCGTGATGTTTCCCACCTCGAAATAGGCGCCGCCCATCAGCACGATCTGCTGCACGCGCGAGACGACATCGGGCGCGCGCTGGAAGGCCATGGCGATGTTGGTCAGCGGGCCAAGCGGGCAGAGCGTGACGGTGTGGGCGGGTTCGCGGCGCAGCGTTTCGATGATGAAATCGACGGCGTGCTGGTCCTGAAGGGCCATGGTCGGATCGGCCATCTGGGGGCCATCAAGCCCGGTCTTGCCGTGGACATGTTCGGCGGTGACGAGTTTGCGCTTCAGCGGTGCGTCGCAGCCGGCATAGACGCGGGTTTCCGGCTTGCCGGCCAGTTCGCAGATGATGCGGGCGTTCTTCTGCGTGAGCGGCAGCGGCACGTTGCCGGCGACCGCGGTGATGCCCAGAACCTCGACATCCTCGGGCGAGGCGAGGGCGAGAAGGATCGCCACGGCGTCGTCCTGTCCGGGGTCTGTGTCGATGATGATCTTGCGCGGGGCCATGGAATCCTCCTGTTGGGGCGAGGGAAACAGGGCCGGCGGAATTTGTCCAGACGGTCAGGCGATTGCAGGTCGCGCGCCGTGGTGCCACGGTGCGCGGGTCAGGACGGAGGGCCGGATGCAGCCGGATGTGGTGATCGTCGGAGCCGGAGCGGCGGGTGTGGGGGCCGGGCGGGCCTTGCAGGCGCGGGGGGTGTCCTTCGTGATCCTGGAGGCGGCCGAGCGCATTGGCGGGCGGACCTTCACCGATGCGACGAGCCTTGCGGCGCCCTGGGACCAGGGGGCGCAGTGGTTTCACTGTGCCGATGTGAACCCGCTGCGGCCCGAGGCCGACCGGCTGGGGCTGGCCTACGAGGGATCGGACTGGTCGGACGAAACCGCGATCTGGCATGCCGGGCGCTGGCTGTCGCCCGAGGCGCGGGCCGAAGCGGATGGCGTGATCGACCATGCGTTGGGGGCGATCTACCGCGAGGCGGCGGCGGGGCGGGAATCCTCGCTGGATGCGGTGCTGCCCAAGGCCGGGCCCTGGGCCGCGATCACGCGCAACATCGCACGGCTGATGTCGAGCGCCGAGCCCGAGGCGGTTTCGGTCTGTGGTTATGCGGAATATGCCGATACCGAGGTGAACCTGATCGTGACCGGCGGCTATGGCCGGCTGATCGCGCGGCTGGCCGATGGGCTGCCGATCCGCCTGGGTCAGCCGGTGACGCGCATCGTGCAGCTTGGGCACGGCGTGCGGGTCGAGGGGCCGGGCGGCGTGATCGAGGCGAAGGCGGCGATCGTGACGGCATCCACCAATGTGCTGAACGCGGGCGGCATCCGGTTCGATGCGCCCGATGTGGCGGCGATGCTGGAGCTGATGCAGGACGTGCCCTGCGGGTTCTACGAGAAGGTGGCGGTGACGCTGGACCTGCTGCCGGAAGAGTTGGGCGCTGCGCGGTTCGCCTGGGCGGACCCGGGTGACGGGGCGCTGTCGATGGGGTTCCAGGTGCCGCCGGGGGCGGTGCCGATGCTGATCGCTCACCTGGGGGGCGACGAGGCGCGCGACCTGGGCCGGGCGGGGGCGGCGGCCTTGCAGGACCATGTGCTGGCGCGGCTGGCGCTGGTGTTCGGGTCGGGGATTGCGGCGCGTGTGACGGGGGTGGCGGTCACGGGCTGGGGCGCGAACCCCTTCGTGCGCGGGGCCTATTCGCATGTGCGGCCGGGGATCTGGCAGCGGCGGCGGCAGATGATCGCGGCCGGGACCGGGGATATCCGCTTTGCCGGCGAGGCGTTTTCGCTGCCCTGGCATGCCACGGCGCATGGGGCGTGGCAGACGGGGCTGGATGTGGCGGCGGCGGTGGCCGACCGGCTGGGGCATCCGGCCCGCGGGTAAGGCGGGCCGGAGCGGGGCGGATCAGCCGTCGTAGTCGACGGTTTCCATGATCTTCAGCGCCTCGGGCCGTTCGGAGGCGATGGTGGACAGGGGCAGGGTGTCTGGGGTGAAGCTGCCCCAGCTTTCCACCAGGGCCGAGCGCGGCACGCCGGGCTTGACCGGGAATTCGTTGTTGGTTTCGGCATAGATGCGCTGCGCCTCGTCGGAGGAGAGCCATTCCATGAACTTCAGCGCGGCATCGTGGTTCGGGGCGGATTTGGTCATGGCCACGCCCGAGACGTTCATGTGGGTGCCGCCGTCCTGGAACACCGGAAAGACCACGTTGACGGAGTCGGCCCAGGCCTTCTGTTCGGGGTCGGCGAGTATCTGGCCCATGTAATAGGTGTTGCCGAGCGCGATGTCGCATTCGCCGGCCCAGATCGCCTTGGCCTGGTCGCGGTCGCCGCCCTCGGGCTTGCGCGCCAGATTGGCCTTCAGGCCCTCGGCCCAGGTGGTGGCATAGGCGGCGTCGTGGTGGGCGATCATCGCGCCGAGCAGGGCGACGTTGTAATCGTGCAGGCCCGAGCGGGTGCAGATGCGGCCCTTCCACTTGTCGGAGGCGAGGTCTTCGTAGGTGGTGATCTCGCCGGGCTGGACGCGGTCCTTGCTGGCATAGACGATGCGGGCGCGGGTGGTCAGGCCGAACCACTGGTTCGCGGGATCGCGGAATTCGGCCGGGATGTTGGCCTTCAGCACTTCGGAGTCGACGGGCTGGGTCACGCCGGCATCGACGATCTGCATCAGGCGGGCGATGTCCACGGTCAGCACCAGGTCGGCGGGCGAGCGGTTGCCTTCGGCCACCAGGCGTTCGGCCATGCCCTTGTCGACGAAGGCCACGTTCACGGTGATGCCGGTTTCGGCGGTGAAGGCATCGACGAGGGGCTGGATCAGTTCGGGCTGGCGGTGGGAATAGACATTCACCTCTTCCGCGAGCGCAGGAAGGGCCGTGCCGATCAGGGCAAGCGCGGTCAGGGTCAGGCGGAGTGTCATGGCTGAGTCCTTTGGTCGGGAATTGCCATGCGCTTAAACCTGACTCCTTTACTCAGGTCAATGTCCGACTTCTTCTGTCAGCTATCCTGTGCCAACTTGTCCTCGGCCTTGGCGCGGTTCCACAGGGCGTCCATCTCGGCCAAGTCGCTGTCCGAGGGGCTGCGCCCGTCTTCGGTCAGCCAGTCCTCGATGCGGCGGAAGCGGCGTTCGAACTTGGCATTCGCTGCGCGCAGAGCAGCTTCCGGGTCGATCTTCAGGTGGCGCGCGAGGTTGGCCATGACGAAGAGGAGGTCGCCGAATTCCTCTTCGACCTCGGCCGGGGTCAGGCGGTCGCGCGCCTCGGCCAGTTCGGCGGCTTCTTCGGTGATCTTGGCCACCACCTCGTCGGTCGAGGGCCAGTCGAAGCCGACGCGCGCCGCGCGTTTCTGCAGCTTGACCGCCCGGGTCAGGGCGGGCAGGCCAAGCGCCACCCCGTCCAGCACCCGCGCCGCGCCGCGTTCGGCCGCTTTCATCTTTTCCCAGTCCACCGTCTGCTGGTCGGCCGACTTGCCGCGGCTTTCGTCGCCGAAGACATGGGGATGGCGCGACACCATCTTGTCGGAAATGGCGCGGACCACATCGGGGAACGCGAAGAGCCCGGCCTCTTCGGCCATGCGGGAATGGAACACCACCTGGAACAGGAGATCGCCCAACTCGCCCGGAAGCTCGCCAAATGCCTGGCGCTGGATGGCATCGGCCACCTCGTGCGCTTCTTCCAGCGTGTAGGGGGCGATGGTGGCGAAGGTCTGTTCCAGGTCCCAGGGGCACCCGGAGGCCGGGTCGCGCAGGCGGGCCATGATCTCGACCAGCCGGTCCATGCCGCCTTCGGGGTCGTGCACCAGGCTGTCGGGTTCCGTGGCGTCAGGTCGGGGCGTAGCCATTGCCGTTCCTTGTACGATAGTATTTGATCAAAGGCTGTGCCGTCCGGAGGAGACCCATGCCCGTTCTGAACCGTATCGCCGCTTACGCCGAAGAAATGAAGGGCTGGCGGCGGCATCTGCACGCGCATCCCGAGCTGAAGTTCGACTGCCACGAGACTTCGGCCTTCATCGTGGAGCGGCTGCGCGAGTTCGGCGTGGACGAGATCCATCCGGGCATCGCCGAAAGCGGCGTGGTGGCGATCATCAACGGTCGCGATCCGGGGCCGACCATCGGCCTGCGCGCCGACATGGATGCGCTGCCGATCGAGGAACTGACGGGGGCCGAATACGCCTCGACCCGGCCGGGCAAGATGCATGCCTGCGGCCATGACGGGCATGTGACCATGCTTCTGGGGGCTGCGCGATACCTGGCCGAGACGCGGCGCTTTGCGGGCCGCGTGGCGCTGTTGTTCCAGCCGGCGGAAGAAGATGGCGGGGGCGGCCAGGTGATGGTGAAGGAAGGGGTCATGGACCGCTTCGACATCTCTCGCGTGTTCGGCATCCACAATGCGCCCAACGTGGCCTTCGGCCATTTCCAGACGACGCCGGGGCCGCTGATGGCCTCGGTCGATACGGCGACGGTGCAGATCACCGGAAAGGGCGGCCACGGCGCCACGCCGCAGGACTGCGTGGACCCGGTGGTTGCCGTGGTGGGCATGGTGTCGGCGATCCAGACCATCCTGTCGCGCAACGTGCATCCGCTGGACGAGGCGGTGGTGTCGGTGACGCAGATCCACACCGGCACCGCCAGCAACATCATTCCCGAAACCGCGATGTTCTGCGCCACGATCCGGTCGTTCCGGCCCGAGGTGCGCGATCTGCTGAAGAAGCGCTTCTACGAGATCGTTCAGGGTCATGCCGCCGCCTATGGGGTGACGGCAGAGATCGACTATGACTGGGGCTATCCGGCCACGGTGAACGACCCGGAGGAAGCGGCCTTTGCCGCCTCGGTCGCGGCCAGCGTGGTGGGTGAGGCGGCGGTGGACGCCAATGCCCCGCGCGAGATGGGGTCCGAGGATTTCAGCTATATGCTGGAGGTGCGGCCGGGGGCCTATCTGTTCATGGGCACCGGGCCGGGGGCCGGGCTGCATCATCCGGCCTATGATTTCAACGACGAGGCCGCACCGATCGGCGCCAGCTTCTTTGCGCGGCTGGTGGAAGAGGCGCAGCCGGCCTGAGAGGCGGGGCAGGGCGGCCCCGAAGGGCCGCCCGCGGCGCTGCGTTACAGGATGAAGTCGGCCGCCGTATAGGTGGAGGCGGTGACTGCGCCATCCTGGATCAGGATATAGAGCTCGAAGGTGGCATCGGCGTCGGTGTTGACCCGCACGAGCGTATCCGTGCCGGAATCGATCACCGACAATCCGCGCTTGCCGACCGAACCGAACACGAAGGCCTCGTTCGCCGGAACGGTGGTCGTGTCGGCGTCGATGGCCGAGACGTCGATCCTGTCGCCCTGAAGCGGGCCGGCCGCCGTGAAGTCGGTGATCCGGTCCGGGTTCGCGAGAGGCGAGTGGGCGGTCGCCGTGAACTTGAACACGTCGAACCCGGCGCCACCGGTCAGCAGGTCGGTGCCGGCGCCGCCATCGAGCGTATCGGCGCCCGAGCCGCCGTTCAGCGTGTCGAAGCCAACCTGGCCGCTGAGGGAATCGTTGCCGGCGTCGCCGTTGATCGAGTCGTTCCCGGCCGCGCCGGTGAGCTTGTCGTTGCCATAGCCGCCGTTGGCGAAGATCTGACCCGCGTAGTTGCTGTTGAACGTAAGCGTGTCGTCGCTGGCCGAGCCGTTGATGGTGAAGCTTGCCGAAAGCGTGGAGGCCAGGGTGATGCTGGCCACACCGCCGGCAGAGAGGTTCACCAGCGTCGATGTGGTGCCGGCGCTGTAGCCCCCGACCGTGTTGAAGGCGTCGATCTGCGCGGCAGTGAGGATCGTGCCGTAGCCCGCCCAGAGTTCCTCGACCGAGGTGAGGGTGGCGCCGGAGATGTCGACGTAATTGTCGGTGCGCAGCACGTCGAGGCTGACCCCGCCGTTCGCCGTGCCCCAGAAACTGCCGTTGATCCAGAACTGGTCGAAGCCGGTGCTGCCAAGCAGCACGTCGGCTTCGCTGCCGGCGAGGATGTCGTCGCCGAGGCCGCCATCCAGCCGGTCGGTGCCTTCGCCGCCGTCCAGCGTGTCGTTTCCGTCCAGGCCAAGCAGCGTGTCGTTGCCCTGGTTGCCCTGCAGGCTGTCGCCGCTGGAGCCGGCAGAGATGGAATCGTTGCCGAGCCCGGCCACGACATTGATGCGCTGCGCGCCGCCCGAGGCGAAGGTGACACGATCCGCATCGGCCGAGCCATAGAGCGAGAAGGAGGAGGACACCGTCGACGAGAGGGTGATCAGCGGTATGACCCCGCCCGCGGTGAGGTAGATGTTCACGGTCGTGTAGTTGGAGGCATAGCCCGAGACGAGGGCGAAGCTTGCCAGCTGGGCCGCGGTCATGCGCGATTCATAGGCGTTCAGCTGCTCGAACCCGATGATCGTCATGCCGGTGATGTCGTAGCCGTTCTCGAAGCGCAGCGTGTCGTTGCCCGCGCCGGCATCCGCGCTGGTGCCGAAGCTTTCGTTGATCGTGATCAGATCGTTGCCGCCGCCGCCCAACAGGGTGTCGCTTGCCCGCATCGCCAAGGTGTCGTCTCCGGTCCCGGCATCCAGGCGGTCGCGCCCGTTGCCGCCGTCCAGCACGTCGTTGCCGGCAAGGCCGACGAGCGTGTCGTTGCCTTCGCCCCCGTTCAGCGTGTCGTTGCCGGCGCCGGAGGTGATGCTGTCATTGCCGGCGTTGCCGCTGGCGTTGACGTTTCCGGCATAGGCGGCGTTGAAGGTCAGGTTGTCGGCCTGGGCAGAGCCGGTGATGCCGAAGGTGCCAGAGAGCGAAGCGGAAGCGTTGATGGTGGCGGTGCCGCCGGCCGTCAGGGTGACTGCGGCGCTGGTCTGGCCGATGCTCACCCCGGTGTGCAGGCCGAAGCTGGCGAGCTGGGCCGCCGTCATGGACTGGGCGTAGGTCAGCTCGACGGTCTCGAAGCCGGACAGGGTGGCGCCGGAGATGTTGTAGTTGTTCTCGAAGCGCAGCACGTCGGCATTGGCCCCGCCGGCAAGAACGCTGATCCCATTGGCGGCGACGACCACCGTGTCGTTGCCGATGCCGCCGTTGGCGCTGTCCTGGCCGCGCAGGACGAGCACGTCGTTGCCGTCGCCGCCAAGCAGCTGGTTGACGCCCGTGCCGCCGTCCAGCGTGTCGTTGCCGACCTCGCCATTGAGTGTATCGTTGCCGGCCTCGCCGAACAGGCTGTCGTCGCCAAGGGCGCCGACGATCCGGTCGTTGCCGGCGCCGAGGTTGGCGCGGAACTGATGGGCGTAGGTGGCGAGAACGGTGATGTCGTCGGCCTGGGACGAGCCGTAAAGCTGGAAGTAGTTGGTCAGCGTGTTCTGCACGTTCACCGTGGCGGCGCCGCCCTGCGAGAGGGACACGGCCGCGCTGGTGTAGCTCGGGTCATAGCCCGTGACGCGGGCAAACGAGCCGAGCTGGGTCGCCGTCATGATGCCGCCGTAGTAGGCGTTCAGCTGTTCGATGCCGGTGATCACCGAGCCGGTGATGTCGTACCCGCCCTGGAAGCGCAGCGTATCGTCGCCGGCGCCGCCATCGAGCGTGGCCGGGAAATTGCCGTTCACCCCGATGATGTCGTTGCCGGTGCCGCCGTAGGCCTCTTCGTCGCCTTCGACGAAGATGATGTCATCGTCGCCGCCACCCTGGAACGTGTCGACCCCGGCCCCGCCATAGAGGGTATCGTTGCCGGTTCCGCCCTGGATGAGATCGTCGTCAGTTCCGCCGTATAAGGTATCCGGACCGACGCCGCCGGTAATCACAGCCATGCTCTGTACTCCTGAAATGGGGTATGAAAAACGTGGCGATCTTACGAGCGACTCTGCCGTCGGCCAAGCCAAATATCCCGGCCGCGGCGGGCCGGACTCAGACGTCGAGTTCCTCGACGAACTTCGCGTGTTCCTGGATGTACTGGAAGCGCAGCTCGGGCTTCTTGCCCATCAGGCGTTCCACCAGGTCGCCCGTCTCGCCGCCCTCGTCCTCGTCGATCGAGACGCGGATGAGCTTGCGCGTGGCCGGGTTCATCGTGGTGTCCTTCAGGTCCTTGGCGTCCATCTCGCCCAGACCCTTGAAGCGTTGCACGTCGATCTTGCCCTTGCCGCCCAGGCCCTTTTCCAGCCAGAGCGCCTTTTCCGCGTCGTCGGCCACATAAAGCCGGCGCGCGCCCTGTGTCAGCCGGTAAAGCGGCGGGCAGGCAAGGTAGAGGTGGCCCTTGTCGATCATCGGCCGCATCTGGGTGAAGAAGAAGGTCATCAGGAGCGAGGCGATATGGGCGCCGTCCACATCGGCGTCGGTCATGATGATGACCTTGTCATAGCGCAGGTCGTCGACGTTGAACTTCGACCCCGGCTGCACGCCAAGCGCCTGGCAGAGATCGTTGATTTCCTGGTTCGCGCCCATCTTGGCGCCCGCCGCGCCAAGGACGTTCAGGATCTTCCCGCGCAGGGGCAGAAGCGCCTGGTTGGTGCGGTCGCGCGCCATCTTGGCGCTGCCACCGGCCGAGTCGCCTTCGACGATGAACAGTTCCGTGCCGTCGCGGTTGGTGGCGGAGCAGTCCACAAGCTTGCCGGGCAGGCGCAGCTTTTTCGTGGCGGTCTTGCGGGCGGTTTCCTTTTCGGCCTTGCGCCGCAGCCGTTCCTCGGCGCGCAGCACGAGGAAATCGAGGATGGCGCCGGCGGATTTCGGATCCGAGCCCAGCCAGGTATCGAAATGGTCGCGCACCGCGCCTTCGACGTAGCGGGCGGCGTCTTCGGTGGCCAGGCGGTCCTTGGTCTGGCCCACGAATTGCGGTTCGCGGATGAAGACCGAGATCAGCGCGCAGCCCCCGGCCACCAGATCCTCGCGGGTGATCTGGTCGGTCTTGCGGTTCTTCACCCGCTCGCCATAGGCGCGGATGCCTTTCAGGATCGCCTGCCAGAACCCCGCCTCATGCGTACCGCCCTCGGGCGTGGGCACCGTGTTGCAGTAGGACTGGATGAAGCCGTCGCGGGCGGGCGTCCAGTGGATCGCCCATTCGACCGAACCGGGGACGTTGTATTTCTCGGGGAAGCCCACCTTTCCGGCAAAGGGGCGGTCGGAATAGGTGGTGGTCTTCTGCAGCGTGTCGTTCAGGTAATCGGCCAGGCCGCCGGGGAAATGGAAGGTGGCCTCCATCGGCGTGTCGCCATCGGGGATCGCCGATTTCCAGCGGATTTCGACGCCTGAAAACAGGTAGGCTTTCGAGCGCGCCATGCGCAGGATGCGGGCAGGTTTCAGCGTCAGCGAGCCGAAGATCTCGGGGTCGGGGTGGAAGGTCGTCGAGGTGCCGCGCCGGTTGGGGGCGGGGCCGACCTTCTGCACGGGGCCCTTCGGGATGCCGCGCGAGAATTCCTGGGCGAAAAGTTCGCGGTTGCGGGCGACCTCGACGCGCATGTGGTCCGACAGCGCGTTCACGACGGAAGCGCCGACGCCATGCAGGCCACCGGAGGTGGCATAGGCATCGCCGCCGAACTTGCCGCCCGCGTGCAGGGTGCAGAGGATCACCTCAAGCGCCGACTTGCCCGGAAACTTCGGATGCGGGTCCACCGGGATGCCGCGGCCGTTGTCGCGGATGGTGATGGAATGGTCGGCGTGAAGCTCCACCTCGATGCGGGTTGCGTGGCCCGCCACCGCCTCGTCCATCGAGTTGTCGAGGATTTCGGCGACCAGATGGTGCAGCGCGCGCTCGTCCGTGCCGCCGATGTACATGCCGGGGCGCTTGCGGACGGGTTCCAGCCCTTCCAGCACCTCGATCGAGGAGGCGTCATAGGTCGGGCCGGAGCCGGAAAGGAGGTCGTTCGCCATGGGTGCTGCTCTTGTT
>Ga0209368_1000637_pt1 | contig 25103 bp, 26 predicted proteins | sample EBPBio242008_DNA_FD_185862 | JGI IMG/M metagenome (GOLD analysis project Ga0209368, IMG submission 185862) | Wastewater treatment Type I Accumulibacter community from EBPR Bioreactor in Madison, WI, USA - Reactor 1_4/24/2008_ DNA (SPAdes)... | ecosystem: Engineered > Bioreactor > EBPR >...
TGAGTCGCCATGACGTTCACGCTGGCGCGGGGTGGGGCCAGATCAGACCGTCACACCACCCGACACGCCGACCAGGTGGAGCCACCCCAGACCGTCATGGTGGGGCCAACTCAGGCTGTCAGAACCACCTTCTGGATCGATGACCACAACCGCATCCAGGCGGCGATGAACGTCAACGTCTGGGACGTGATCCGTCCCCTCACGTAACTTTGAAAGCGACCTGCCTTGCGTCCTTTCACTCTTGGACGGGGTGATTGGATACCAATGGAGTGTCGACTCCGATCGGTCCGAGCTTGGCAGCTCCGCCAGGAGAGCCGATGGGACTGCTCCGGCCCGGGATTGTCGTGGAAAAGAATCTTTCGTTATCGTCCTGGAACTCCGCCCATCGCGTGGGCAGGTCATCTTCGTAGAAGATTGCTTCCACGGGGCAGACCGGTTCGCAGGCACCGCAGTCGATGCACTCGTCCGGCTGGATGTACAGAGCGCGTTTGCCTTCATAGATGCAGTCCACGGGACACTCGTCTACACAAGCACGGTCGACGACGTCGATGCACGGTTCAGCGATCACATAGACCATGGTTCTGTTTCCCTCCTCAATGATGCTCGCCGGCAGTGTCTGTGCCGCTGTCGTTCATCTCGATCGGCACTTCGCCGTGCGCGGCGCGTGGTTGCATGGCGATGACACATAGGTTCGGTTCGACAAACGGCAGCAGTCGACCGTTCGCCCTGGTTCCCTGCTGGAGCTCCTCGACGAGACCACGGTGGACTTCACAGACAATTTCAGGGTGTTCTTGAGCGGCGACGCGGAAAGGGCAAGATCTCAAACGGATCTCGTGTGCCTCCGTCTCCGGTTCGAAACCGAGCTGTCTGAGAATCTCGATAAGTCCGTGTGGCGTCGTGCTGCCCGGCTCTGGGCCGGTGAACGTTTGCGCCCAACGACGGCCGGCTTGGATCGACTCCGCTGCGGAACTACCGGTGCGAGCCAGTGCGCCAGCGAGAACGCGAATGAGTTGGTCGCGCACATCGTCCGGATTGCCTGTCAGGGAGTGCAGCAACCGCGGACGGCCACGGCGTTTCTCTGATCCCCGATGACGGCGCACGAGTCCCGCTGCCGTCAGCTGATCAAGGTGAAATCGCGCCGTCGTAATATGCATCCCGGCCCGATCCGCGATCGACGCGGCGTCGAGAGGCACGGGCGACGCGCGAATGAGTTCGATGATCTCGCGCCGCCGAGGCGACGTCGCAGCATCGAAGGCGAGTCCGCGTGGGTTCGTCACCATGCTCTCCTCTGTCTTCTACGGATCAACTCTCATCGGCATCAGGTGGAACAGACCCGACGTAAACAATGCCGTCCTCGACGTAAACCGGATGACTGCGCAGTGGTTCCGTCGCCGGGAGGGTACGGGCCACACCAGTGGCCAGGTCGAAACGTGCGCCATGCGCCCAGCATTCGACGGTCCGGCCTTCGATGAAGCCCTCGGCGAGCGATATTTCCGCGTGCGTGCAGGTGTCATCAACAGCGTGGATCGTGCCTAGATCGTCGCGAGCGACGAGCACTGGATGGCCGTCGAGAAGTACTCGGATTGACTGCTCTGGCTTCAGTTCATCCTCGGAACAAACTGCGACCCGTTCAGGTATGCACGGAGACACCGGTGTCCTCCTCACGATCCTGGCGACGGATGGTTTCGAAATCGCTTCCCGAGCGCCCAGCAAGGCGTCGTTGCATCGACCCGGCGATCCGAGTGGCCTGCAGCTTCGCTCGGTCAGCGATCGGTCCACTGAACTGCGCATCAAGATTCTGGGTCCACAGTTGCAACCATCGATCGAAATGTTCCGAACCGAGCGGATGCCTGGCATGGAGGACAAAGTGGATCTGCAACGCGTTGCGACGATACTTGCCGGCGCTCCATAACACGGTCTCCCAGAAGTCGCACATGATCGGCAGATGATGGTCCAGATCAAGCTTGGCCACATCGGTGAATATCGGGCCGATCAGCGGATCCGCGAACGCCGACTGATAGAACGTGGACACCAACTGTTCCACGTCAGCCCGATCCGTGAGATCCAGCATGTCTTCACCTCATCAGACGAATAAAAAGGAATGAGATCAACTTTATTCTAGCGTCTCCTCGTCGCAGAGGTCTGCCTCACGAGAAGGCGACCTCTGAACTGGCGTTCCACCACACCCACAGGAACCTTAGGCATCGAGTCTGCCCGTTCTTCTAGGTGCAAGCCCGCACTCGAACACAGACTGCGCACACTAGCCTCCAAGAGTTGCCCGTAACCCCAAGGGGCAGAGTCGTCCACCCGCGATCTAACGCACGTCAACCTCAGTTTCAGTTCATGTTTTCTCCTGAATGGACGTATGCTACCGTGGTAGATACTGTGGTTTCTGTACTAGAAATCAATGGCGGTGAATCCCATGCATGGCGGTGTGATCCTGTTCCGGGGAACCGGAGCCGACGCGCGCCGTTATGTCGAGGCTGACCGTTCTCGCGCAGATGACTACTACCTCGGCGCTGACACGTCCGTGGCGCAGTTCACCGTGCTCGACGGTGCCGGGAACGTGACCGCCGCGCTCGGACTCGAACCAGAGGCGTACGCGGGCTGGGTGGATTGGATGAACCCGCTCACGGGTGAGTCGATGGGCAAGCCTCGTATGCCGGGCGAGGGGCGGCAGGGCTCGCCCAGGTTTGCGGAGATGGTCGTAAACGCCCCGAAGTCGCTGTCGATCGCCGCTGCGCTCCACCCGGAAGTCTCCGAGGCTCTCGACCTGGCGCAGCAGGACGCCGTAGGCGAGATTCAGCGGTGGCTCGCTCAGCAGTCCGTGACCCGTGTGGGGCCGCGCGGCAAGCAGGAGGTTGTGCCCGTCTCGCAGTTGCAGACGGTGGCGGTGTCGCATCGCACCAGTAGGTCGGGTGACCCTCATCGGCATATCCACTTCCAGATCGGTACGCGGGTGTGGGCGGCCGGGAAGTGGCGGGCGCTGGATACTGCGGCGCTGTTCCGGCAGCAGGGTGCGATCCGTGCTCTCGGTACCGCCGTCATCGCCGCCCACCCTGAGCTTGCGGGGGTGCTGGATCGGCACGGTCTGACGCTCGATACGGTGTCGGGTGAGGTGGTCGAGCTCGAGCGGTTCAACGGCGTGATGAGCAAGCGCGGCGAGCAAGTACGTCGACACCTGGAACGGCTCGAAGCGGAGTGGGAGGCGGCGCATCCGGGCGAGGCGATGGGGCCGGTCGTTTCCGCGCGTCTCGCGGCGAAAGCGTGGGCGCACGAGCGGCCCGCGAAGAAGCCCACGACCCTCCGCGAGGAACAGGCGTGGGTGACGGAGTTGCGGGAGGCCGGCTACGACCCGGCCACGTTGCGCCGGCCCGCCCGTCGTGCGCCGGCGTTGCTGGATGACCTTGCCCTGCAGACCGTTGCAAGCCGGGCGCTGGATCGGTGCGCCGCGGGCGGTTCGGCGTGGACGCGGCACACGGTGCAGGAGCACGCGACACGGATCATGACCGAGTACGGCGTGCAGGCCGCGCCTGCCGAGCTACGCGAGTTCGTGAACATCGCCACCGCTCTCGCGGTGGAGGATTGCTTCTCGATCCTCCCGCTCGGGGCACCCGCCCCGGAGCATGTGGCGCACGTCACGAGCCTGCGCGTGGTGCAGGCGGAGACGGAGCTGCGCGACCTCATTGCCGCGCGCATCCCGCGACAAGACCCGGAGTACCCGGACGTGCGCAAGGTGGCGCGCAGGCGGGGCCTGGATGCCGGGCAGGAGCGCGCTGCCGCCGCGGTCGCATCGACCGATCCGCTCGTGGTCGTGGAAGGCGCAGCAGGGAGCGGGAAGACGACGATGCTCGCCGTTGCAATCGAGATCGCTACACGACACGGGCGGGTGTCGCGGGTGGTTGCGCCGACGTTGCGCGCCGCGCAGGTGGCGCACGATGAACTCGGCGTGCCCGCGACATCGGTTGCGGCGCTCGTGCACGCGCACGGGTGGCGATGGAATGGTGACGGCGTATGGACACGCCTCGCACCCGGCGACACCGATCCCGAGACCGGGCGGACCTATCGCGGCCCGGCAGAGGGCGCGGGGCTGGGGCAGGGTGAGCGGGTGATCGTAGACGAGGCCGGGATGCTCGATCAGGACACTGCAATCGCGTTGCTCACCGTCACCGCCGAGGCGGGCGCGACCGTCGCGCTCGTCGGGGATCGTGCGCAGCTCGCCGCGGTCGGGCGTGGCGGGGTGCTCGACATGGCCGCACAACTCCGGGCGCGCACGTTTGACATGGCCGAGGTGCACCGCTTTACCGACCCCGCCTATGCCGAGGTCACGGTGCGGATGCGCGACGGGCGCGACCCTGGCGCGGTTTTCGACCAGCTCGCCGCGCTTGGACTCGTCCGCCTGCACAAGAGCGACGAGGACGCGCGCGAGCACATCGCCGGTCAGCGACGGGAGGGAGAGGCGGTCACGGTCACCTCGAATGAGGAGGCGCGGACTGTGAACGCGCGTATCCGTGAGGAACGAGTGGCGCACGGCGAGGTCAACGACCACCACACCACGACCGGCAGCGACGGCCTCCCCATCGGAGCCGGAGATGTGCTCCAAACGCGCAAGAACAACACCAAGATTGGTGTGGCGAACCGTCAGAACTGGATCGTGCAACACGTCGAGCAAGACGGAGCACTGCGCGTGCGCGAGGCGGAGAAAGGGCGGAAGCGGCAGTGCACCGTGCGTCTGCCCGCCGAGTATGTGGCCGAGCATGCGCACCTGTCTTATGCGGCGACCGCCTACGGGGTGCAGGGCGCGACCGTCGCCGGATCGCACACGATCCTCACCGACGCGACCAGCGCCGCAGGCGTCTACGTCGGCATGACCCGCGGCCGTGAGCAGAACCTGTTGCACGTCGTGGCCGAGAGCCAGGAGCAGGCGAGGGAGCAGTTCGTCGCGGCGATGGAACGTGACCGCGCCGACCGCGGCCTCACCGACGCCACCGAACGCGCGGCAGAAGCCGTGCGAGGGCTCGTGGACGAGGGGCCGGTGCGTGTCGTGCAGACCGAGCGTGCACGCCTCACGCAGATCATCGAGCGAGCGGAACAGCACGCGGCCATGTTCGAGGACGCCGCCGCGCGTTTCGCCGCGCAGAAGCAGGCGCATCACGTCGAAGCTGGGGAGCACGCCGAGCATGTGGCCCACGCGAAGAAGACCGCCGAGCATACCCGCCGCACGGTCACCACGGAGGTGGAGATGCGGGCGCGGGCGGATGGGCAAGAACTTGTGGACGCTCGGGCGCATCTCCACACCGCGCGCGAGGAGGCGAGAGCGGCGAGGTTCGGGCGCCGGCGCGCCGACGCCCGAAGCGTCGACGCCGCGGCGGAGTCGGTCGAGAAGGTCGAGCGGCGCGTCACCCAGACTTGGGGCACCGCACCGTCTCTCTTGCGTCCCGTCACGGAGTGGGCGCAGACGATCGCCGCAGGACAGGCCGACGCCCACCCAGAGGTGCGGGCGGCTGAACAGGCCCTCAGCGAGGCGGAGGCGACGAAGCAGCAGACCGCCCAGCGGCAGACGGTCGAGCGGGATCGCCTCACTGTCCAGGTGTACGGGGTGGAGCAGGCGCGGCAGATGCGGGGCACCTTCCGCATCCCCAACCCCCGAGCCGATGCCGAGCACGCCAAACGGCGGGCAGCCGAAGCAAGGGACATCATCGCGGAGCTGAATGCCCGTCCCGTCGCAGAGGCCGCCGAATGGCTCACCCAGCGACGCGAGCAGCAACGGGCTGAACGCGAAGCACTACAAGCCCGTCAGGAGGCCCTCACACGCCGCACCGTCGGGCTGACGAGGACTGGCCCGGATCGGCGACGAGAAGGGCCGGGGCGCAGCTTGTGACCTGGCCTGGTGAGGCTACAGAGCCAGCCCACCACGGGGTGCTGGGGGCTCCGGGCGGCGCGTCTGTGTGCCGAACGGCTCCGGGGCCGGGTGAGAACGTCGGCGGCGGGCTGCGTCGAGTTCGCGATCCAGCACGTCCGGTGTCCGCGAGATGCCTCGCGCTTGGAAGCTGCGCACCTGCTCCACCGCCACCGCCTCCTCAGCTCGCCTGCCTGCGTCGAGCCGGTGCAGGTTCGGGCGGATCAGCGCGTCGATCCCTGTGTGATCTTCCACGATCGCGAGAGTGCGAGCGTGGGCGAACACGTCGCCGGGAATCTGCGACCAGTCGATGACCCATCCGGCGTCGCGGGCGAGCTGATTGAACAGAATGTGCTGGCTGCGCGTGTTCATGTCGCGGAACGGATGGATCGCCGTCGTCTCACCCCACACCCATGCCAGCCCATAGGAGAACGCATCCGCGTCCAGGCCGCGGAGGTGGTCGCGAGCGGCGAGTTCACCGAAGACACGCTCGGCCTCGGGCACGATGAACGGCGGACGGCAATGCGCAATGCCCGTACCGCCGGGGTGCGTGTCGGTGTCGCGGATGTCGCCGCCCCAGACATACAGGTCGCCCGTCAGATGCCGGTGGATGGCCTGCAAGTGTGGGAGGTCGAATCGGCCGGTGATCGGGTACTCGGTGAGTTCGACCATGCGCTGATGGATCGCGGCCGTCTCTACGGCTTTCCAGCGGTCGTAGTCGGTGATGCCGAGCTTGTTGATCAGAACCAGGCTGTTCGGGTAGCTGTAGCGGTCGGGCACTGGTGCTCCTGCCCGGACGGGTTACTTCTCGGGGAAGCGGTCAAGCGCCGCCGCGATCGCCTCGCGGACCGCTTCATCCGCGGACAGCTCGCCGCGCACCTGACGGCGGGCGATCTCCCGATCCGCGTCAGAGACGACCGCACCGGCCGTGACCTGCCCGGCCTCGACCTCCGCGAGCACGCGCCGGACATGGGCCTCGGATACCGGGGTCTTGAGAGCCATGCGGGGTGCCTCCTTGTGGTTGGCGTTCTCAGATCAGTTTACGTCGCTCCGCCGACATCCACCGGGAAGCCGGACACGGGGGTGCCGAATCGGCACCGCCAGTGGGAGCGTCAAGACTCGCCGGTATCGGTCACGGCGTTGGCGAAGAGGGCGAGGAACTTCTCACGGGGGATCACGATGCGACGCCCGAGCTTGACATGCGGGATCGTGCCCTCGTTGATGCTCGCGGTGATCGTGCGGGGATCGACGCCGAGGGCTTCGGCGGCTTCCTTGCGGGTGATGACGAGGCTACGCCGCTTGCGGAGGTCGTCCATGTCGAGGGTGCTCTGCCGCATGTCGCACCGTCCGTTCGTGTCAGCGCCGAGAAATGTGGTTCATCCCACCGTAGAGAATCGCACTTGCGTTGTCAAGCATTGCGCTGTACTTTTCTACTATGGAAAACGAGAGGGTGCGGGGCAACCCCGCAGGCATCACGAACACGCACGTCGCACAGAACATCCGTGCGGCCCGGCAAGCGATCGGGATGGACTTGCGCACCATGTCCGACGGGCTGAGAGCCGCAGGGCGCAAGCTCTCCACCTCGGGCATCAGCAAGTTGGAGGCCGGGGATCGCCGCGTGGACGTGGACGACCTGACCGTGATCGCCTACCTGCTGCGCACCACCCCCACCGCGCTCCTGACCCCGCCCGACGAGCAGACGACCCTCACCGGGGTGCCGGAAGGGTATGAGCCGGAGGAGATCGACAGGTGGATGCGCGGGGAACTCGTGCTCACCGCTGAGGGGCTGTTCAACTACTGGCAGCAGGAATGGGTGATCTGCACCGACCGCATCCACCACCTCGAAACCACCCTCGCAGGCATGACCGCCCCGAGCAAGGACGACCCTGCGAAGACGAGCGCGCACCCCAAGACCATCGCCGCCTACCAGGAACGTTTGGAGACAGCGCGGGCACGCGCGCGTGTGATCCGGGAGCGAGGCGTGCAACTCGACCCGGAGGGGCGTGTGTTCAACGCCGCCGACTACATCCAGAACTACGGCGATACCCATCGGCCCGGGCAGACGACGGCAAGGAGCACCCTGTCATGACGAAGAAGCCACAGTCCGCAGGGCGGGGCGGCGGGGGTGAGAAGCAGCAGCGACGCTCCCGTTCCCGGCAGCCCGGCTCGATCCAGGCATACGACACCGACACGGGCAAGCGGTGGCGGTTCCAGATCTACGTCCTGAAAGACCCCGAATACCCCGAGATGGGATCGCGCAGGCTCACCCGCTCAGGGTTCACCAGCACCGACGAGGCCAACGACGCCTTGCAGGAGGCGCTGAAGCAGCGCAAGCAGAACGAGAAGTTCGGCAACAAAATCCCGACCGTGGGCACCTATGCGGACGAGTGGGTCGCGGGGCTCAAGCTCGCGGCGTCCACGATCACCGGGTACAAGAAGATCATCCGCAACCACATCCGCCCCCAGCTCGGCACGATCCGGCTCGACAAGCTCACCGCCACCCGGATCGCCCGCCACTACCGCGACCTCGAAGACCACGGCCGCAACGACGAATACGGCAAAGGACAGCCGCTCTCGGCCAACAGCGTCCACAAGGTGCACGTCGTGCTCGGCGCGATCCTCGACGCCGCGATCGACGACGGGCACCTGACCGTGAACCCGGCGAAGAAGAAGCGCACCGTCAAGCCGCCGAAGTCCAGCGAAGTACGGGCGCAGAAACCCGAGATCGCGACCTGGACGGCGGAGCAGTTGCAGACGTTCCTCACCTGGAACCGCGACACGCTCGAAGACGAACTGTTCCCGCTGTGGCGGCTCATCGCCTACACCGGCATGCGCCGCTCCGAAGCGCTCGCCCTCAAGTGGTCGGACATCAACACGAAGACGATGCGAGTCAGCATCCGCCGCGCCGTCGATACCGACAACTGGACGAAGACGAAAACCACCAAGACCGGGCAAGCCCGCGTCATCGACATCGACAGCGAAACCCTCAAGGTACTCGCCTCGTACAAGATCGCCCGCGCGGAGGTGTCGTTCGAGCTGGCGAAAGCCGACGCCTACATCTTCGGAGACGACGACGGGAAGCTCCGCTCACCCGACGCGATGACCAGCCGCTGGGATCGCCGCCTCAGATGGGCCACCGCGAAGTTCGACTCCCTGCACCGGGTCACGATCAAAGGACTGCGTCACACCCACGCGACCCTGCTGCTCGAACTCGGTGAGCACCCGAAGGTCGTTCAGGAGCGGTTGGGGCACTCAACGATCACCACGACGATGAACATCTACTCCCACGTCACCCCGACCATGCAAAGGTCGGCAGTAGACCGCTTTGCCGCCCATCTCGGCAACGCTTAGCACTTTTTCTAGCACTTCCGACGAAAACAACCCCCGACCCGAGAGATAAAATCCCAGGTCAGAGGCCATTTCATTCGCGTGCGCGAGGGGGGACTTGAACTCCCGCAACGATCTGGTCAGCGCATCCACCCTCGGTGTCACGAGCTGGATCGAGTCCACCTCGGGGGTGGCCATCGCGTTCCAGTCATTGAGGAGGTCGATGACGCCCGAGTGGTACTCCTCGTCCCGGGGTCCCCGCGGCGTCAGCGCGACGACGTCGATCTTGCCCTTGGCCACTGCCGGACGGAGCGTCTTGCTGTCCTCGAGGAAGTTCTCCCAGCGAGACGTGACGAGGCGTCTGGCGGTGGGCACCAGGGTCCGCAGGGTGTGCATCACCTGATAGCCGTCGACCTGCCCGACACCGGTCAGCCGTGAGTCGACCACCAGCAGGGCAACCGGCTGCCCGCCCGCGGCCATGCGCTCCACGATCTGCGTGGCCTCGGACACGGAGGCCGCGCCGAGGACGTCGTAGTCGCGGGCATAGCGACCGAACTCGTCCAGCAGATGGTCGAGGTCAGCCTCGGACGTGATGAGGATGGCTGGTTTGACGCTCACGTCAGAAGCCTAGTGAGCAGGGGCCGTCGCCACCGCGGACCGCATCGTGCGCCACCGCACCACCCCTCCGCTCCCGCCGGGGCCGGACGCGGAGGGTGGGCACCCGGCATACGAGACCTTGGCGGTGGAGGTCGAGCGCAGTCTCGCCGCGTGGGCTCAGCGGCGAGAGAGCAACAGGACGGTCGTCGTGGCGTCGTCCGAGGGTGGTCGCAGGTCGTAGCCGGAGAGGGTCAGGTCCAGGACCAGACCGGCCGCGATGGCGTCCTCGGTGACCTCGGCGAACTGCCGAGCCGTCGTCAACGGCAACTCGAGCACCACGCGGCCGCTGGGGCCGATCGTCTCGCTGAGCCCCTTGAGCGCGATCACGCGCTCGACGCGGGAGAGGTCCCCGATGAGGCCTCCCGACCACAGCACGAGGTCGAAGGGGACCACTTGGCCGAGTGCGGACAGGGTCACGTCGGTCGGGTCCAAGGCGAAGAAATGCACCTCCGGCACTTCGGCCGCGAGGCGCTTTACGTTCTCCGCATCGGTCTGGACGGCCCACACCGTGTGGCCGATCGTCGCCAGCCCGAGCGCACCACCGGCGTGCAAGGCCTCGAGGACGAGAATGCGCGCCTTGCGCCGCACCATGAGGTCCACGAGGCGGGCCTCCGAGGCGACCGAGATCGGCGCGAGCTGCGTCTGCTCGGGCACCGGTCGCATGAGCGGGACTTCCGCGAAGGCGATGCCCAGGGCGTAGGCGACCTCCTGCGCAGAGGCCGGCCGATCCGCCGGCTCCTTGGCCAGGCAGCGCCCGATGATCCGGATGAGGTCATCAGGGAGGGCCGCGGGCAGCGTCGGGGGTGGGTCGGTCACGTGCGCGAGTGCCGTCGCGATCGGGGTGTCGCGGTCGAAGGGCCGGCGGCCGGTCAGCAACTCGTGGGCCACCACGCCGAGGGCGTAGATGTCACTCGCCGGCGTCGCCGATCGACCGAGCGCCCGCTCCGGGCTGAGGTAGAAGGGCGTCCCGAGGGTCTCCCCCGTGCGCGTCAACCCCGCGGCATCGGTGGCACGGGCAATGCCGAAATCGGTCAGCTTGACGATGCCGTCAGGGCCGATCAGGACGTTCGCCGGCTTGACGTCACGGTGGACGACCCCGGCTTCGTGGGCGGCGGCGAGCGCGAGCGCCATCTGCGCCACAACGGCACGCACCCGCTCGACAGGCAGGACTCCGGCTTCACGCAACTCGGCCGACAGGGACTGACCCTCGACGAATTCCATGACGAGGTAGGCAATCCCCTCGTAGGTGCCGTAGTCGAAGAGCGTGGCGATGTTGTGGTGCGACAGCCCGGCCATGAGGATGGCTTCTTCGTGGAAGCGCTCGGCGAAGACGGGCTCGGCGATGACATCCGGCCGCATCATCTTCACCGCGACCGGCCGCCCCAGCACGCGGTCCCGTGCCCGCCAGACGTCACCCATTCCGCCGCTCGCGACGGATTGGACGAGTTCATAGCGCTCGCCAACGACGACGCCGGCCTCCAAACGCATCAGGAACGCACAACGTCGGGTGGTGCGCTCATGCGCGAACTGTATGCCTCCGGGCCCCCCTTTTGGGCCACCCTCACGGGCGAGAACTTCCGAGTCGACCGGACCAGAGCACGAGTGCCTGGGAGTTGAGGTGCCGCGGTCGCTCCCCCGGGCGCGCGGCATACACATCGCCGGAGGGGGAGACCGAGAAGACTCTCGTGTGCGCATCGGGTATGCCGCGGCGCCGGGTTTCGAGCTCCGCGCTCAGTTCAGCGACACGCTCCTGGAGAGCGGCGACCTGGTTCTCGAGCTGGAGGATGCGCGCGATCCCGGGGAGGCTGATGCCCTCGTCCTGGGAGAGCCGTTGCACCTCGCGCAGGAGCGCGACATCGCGGGCCGAGTAGCGCCGGCCGCCACCCCGGGTGCGGCTTGGGGTGACCAGGCCGAGCCGGTCGTACTGCCGCAGGGTCTGGGCGTGCATCCCGGCCAACTCGGCCGCGACCGAGATGACGAAGACGGGTGTCTCGTCACCTGGCGCGAATGCGGCCGCCGACATGGTCAGCTCCCCGCCTTGGCGAAGAGTTCGGCGCGCGGGTCGACGTCGGCGGTCTCCTTCGCCACCGCCTCGACAGCGGCCTTGGCCGCTTCGGACAGGTGCGTCGGCACGGTGACGACGACCTTGGCGAGCAGGTCGCCGGTGCGCTTCTTGCTGTGGACACCACGTCCCTTGACGCGCAGGACCCGCCCGCTGGGCGTGCCCGGGGCGATCCGGACCTTGACCTGCTCACCATCGAGGGTGGGCACGGCAACGGTCGCGCCGAGGGTGGCCTCGGGGAAGCTGACGGGCAGGTCGAGGGTCAGATTGTCACCTTCACGCCCGAAGACGGGATGCTTACCGACCGTGACCGTGAGGATCAGGTCACCAGCCTCGGCTCCTGGGTCACCTTGCATACCTTTGCCACGCAGGCGAATTCGCTGCCCATCGCGGACACCGGCGGGGATGCGAGTGGTGATGGTGCGCCCCTCGGCGGTCTGCAGGGTGACCGTCGACCCGGTGACGGCGTCACGGAAGGACAAGGTGGTGCGGGCCTCGAGGTCCTGGCCCTTGCGGGGTCCACGGGTCGGCCCGCCGAATCCACCGAAGTCGCCATAATCGTCGCCGCGGTAGGTGCTGCGGGCGCCGGCACGACCACCGGCGCCGCCGCCGAACATCTGGCTGAGGATGTCGTTGATGTCGGGCTCGCCGCCGCCACCGGCATACCCCGGGAAACCCTGTCCCCCACCGGTGTTGAAGCGGACACGCTGTCCGCCGCCACCGCCGCCGAAGGCACTGAAGATGTCCTCGAAGCCGCCGTTCCCGGCGGAACCGGGCCCGCCAGCGGTGAATCGTGCGCCGCCGGCCGCCATCTGGCGGATCGCGTCGTACTCCTCGCGCTGGGTCGGGTCGGAGAGCACCGAATGGGCCTCGCCGATCTCCTTGAACTTCTGCTCGGCCACGGTGTCACCGGGGTTCTTGTCCGGGTGGTACTGCCGGGCGAGCTTGCGGTAGGCCTTCTTGATCGCGGCCTCGTCGGCGTCCTTGGGGACGCCGAGGATCTTGTAGAAGTCCTTCTCGAACCAGTCCTGACTGGCCATGGTCGGCGCCTCCCTTCCTCAGGTGTGCCGAATTGTCGGATGAATGGATGTGGTGGTGCGGTCGGTGGTGGCGATCACGCGGGGTCGGCCACCGCCACGCGTGCGGGGCGGATCACGGTGTCGCCGGTCTTGTAGCCGGGCTGCAGCACCATGACCACCGTCGTGCCCTCGGCCCCGTCGAGGGCGGGATCGCCCTCTGGCCAGGCCTGGTGCATGAGGGCCTCGTGGACCATTGGATCGAAGGCCTCACCCTTGTCGCCGAAGCGAGTCAGGCCGTACTTGCCCAGACTGGCCTCGAGCTTGTCGGCAATCGCCGCGAATGGACCGTCGGTCAGGTCGCCGTGGTCCCGGGCTCCCTGGATGTCGTCGAGCACCGGCAGCAGCGCCTCGAGCACGTCACGCACGGCGCGCTCCTGGGTGAGCGCGCGATCGCGGTCGACACGGCGCTTGTAGTTGACGTACTCGGCATTGAGGCGTTGCAGGTCGTCGAGCCGTTGGGCCGCCAGCGTCTCGGCCTCACTCGTTGCGTCCGCGCCCTCCGTCGCTGTGGCGACGGATTCCGCGGACGCAGCGGAGGCGGTGGCGCCGGAGGCCTCAGCACCGGGGGCGGTGGCGCCGGCCTGAGCCGACGCCACCCCCTCGTTGACCGCTTCGGTGTTCACCGCATCGTCCTGCGCGCCTTCGGCGGCGTGGTCGAACTCGTCACGCCCGCCGGGCTCGGCCGAGGCCTCGTCACCGTGGTGGTTGTGGCGAGCGGTCACTTGGTGTCCTCGTCGTCCTCGACCACCTCGGCGTCGACGATGTCGTCGTCGCTGTCGGCGGCCGGACCCTCGGAGGAGTCCGCACTCTCGGAGCCGGCGGCGTCGCCGGCCTCGGCCTGCGCGGCATACATGGCCGCACCCATCTTTTGGGAGGCCTCGTTGAGGGTGTTGACCTTGGCGTTGATGTCCTCGACGGACGCGCCCGAGTCGGCCTTGATGGCCTCCTTGAGGTCGGCGAGGGCGGTGTCGACCGGGCCACGGAGCTCGGCGTCGACCTTGTCACCGGACTCGGCGAGGAACTTCTCGGTCGAGAAGACGAGCGACTCACCCAGGTTGCGCGCCTCGGTCTCCTCGCGACGCTTCTTGTCCTCCTCGGCGTGCGCCTCGGCGTCCTTGATCATCTTGTCGATCTCCTCCTTCGACAGCGCGCTGCCGCCGGAGATGGTGATCTTCTGCTCCTTGCCGGTGCCGCGGTCCTTGGCCGTCACGTGGACGATGCCGTTGGCGTCGATGTCGAAGGTGACCTCGATCTGCGGCACGCCACGGGGGGCCGGCGCGATGCCGGAGAGCTCGAAGGTGCCCAGGTTCTTGTTCTGCTGCGCGATCTCGCGCTCGCCCTGGAAGACCTGGATCAGCACGCTCGGCTGGTTGTCCTCGGCGGTCGAGAACACCTCGGAGCGCTTGGTCGGGATGGCCGTGTTGCGCTCGATGAGCTTGGTGAACAGGCCACCCTTGGTCTCGATGCCGAGCGAGAGCGGCGTGACGTCGATGAGCAGGACGTCCTTGCGCTCACCCTTGAGGACACCGGCCTGCAGGGCCGCGCCCAGCGCGACGACCTCGTCCGGGTTGACGCCCTTGTTGGGCTCCTTGCCACCGGTGAGCTGCTTGACCAAGTCGGAGACGGCCGGCATGCGGGTCGAGCCACCGACGAGGACCACGTGGTCGATGTCGGAGATCTTGATCCCCGCGTCCTTGATGACGTTCTCGAAAGGCTGCTTGGTCCGGTCGAGGAGGTCCTTGGTCATCTGCTCGAACTGGGCGCGGGTCAGCGTCTCGTCCAGGTGGATGGGGCCGTTCTCGGACATCGAGAGGTACTGCAGCGAGATGTTGGTCGAGCTGGCCGAGGAGAGCTCCTTCTTGGCCTGCTCCGCCGCGTCACGCAGCCGCTGCATGGCGATCTTGTCCCTGGAAAGGTCGACACCGGTGTTGTTCTTCACCGTGGTGAGCAGGTGCTGGACGATGCGGTCGTCCCAGTCGTCGCCACCGAGCTGGTTGTCACCGCTGGTCGCCTTGACCTGGATCGTCGCGAAGCCGTCGTCGGGGTCCTTGCCGACCTCGAGGAGGGACACGTCGAAGGTGCCACCACCCAGGTCGAAGACGAGGATGAGCTCGTCCTCCTTGCCCTTGTCGAGACCATAGGCGAGCGCCGCCGCGGTCGGCTCGTTGACGATGCGCAGGACGTTGAGGCCCGCGATCTCACCGGCCTCCTTGGTGGCCTGGCGCTCGGCGTCGTCGAAGTAGGCCGGGACCGTGATGACGGCGTCGGTCACGGGCTCGCCGAGGTAGGACTCCGCGTCCCGCTTGAGCTTCTGCAGGATGCGGGCGCTGATCTCCTGGGGCGTGTAGGTCTTGCCGTCGATCTCCGGCGTCTTCCAGTCGGTGCCCATGTGGCGCTTGACCGAGCGGATGGTGCGGTCGACGTTGGTCACCGCCTGGCGCTTGGCGATCTCGCCGACGAGAACGTCACCGTTCTTGCCGAACGCGACGACAGACGGAGTGGTCCGGCCGCCCTCGGCGTTCGCGATGATGGTGGGCTCGCCGCCTTCGAGGACAGCGACAGCCGAGTTGGTGGTTCCGAGGTCGATACCGACTGCACGAGCCATGTGGTGCTTCTCCTTCGTGGATTGAGTACTTGTCACTCAAGTTAGAGCCGCTGGTATGCCGTGGCAAACCGAGTGCTCCAAACTTGCGTCTTCTTCACTCAACTTACTTGCCCGGGATCCTGTTCCCGGTTTCAGGCACATTCTTTCGACCGATAGTGGTGGAGGTTGACGCGCATCTCGCCGCTGTCGAGGTATCGGCGGTCGCAGCCGGATCGCCGGTTCGCGAGTTCTCTTGGCACCCTCGCCGGGGCAACTACCCGGGGTGGTTGTGGACGGCGACGACGGGGACGCTCGTGGGCTACGAGAGCCTGCTGGAGCGGGTGTGCGGACGGCTCCCACGGTTCTAGACGTTGACTCTTGACACATGGTGCCAGATGCGCTAAATGAAATTCACAGCCACTGCGATAGGTCAGTGGTCACTCAACAGGATCAGGAAGGAGTGTTCGACCATGGCTCAGTTGCTGATGCGCACCGATCCGTTCCGCGAGTTCGACCGGCTCGCCCAGCAGTTGTTCCGAGGCAACGGCACGTTGGCCTACCCGGGCGCGATGCCGATGGACGCGTGGCGCGAGGGGGATACCTTCGTGGTGGAGTTCGACCTGCCGGGTATCGCCCCGGAGGCGATCGAACTCGACGTGGAGCGCAATGTGGTGACCGTCCGGGCGGAGCGTCCGGCGCGAAGCGACACCCTGGAGATGCTCGCCGCCGAGCGGGCCCGCGGGACCTTCAGCCGCCAGCTGGTGTTGGGCGACAATCTGGACACCGAGCACATCGAGGCCGGCTACGACGCGGGCGTGCTCACGCTGCGGATCCCGGTGGCCGAACAGGCCAAGCCGCGCAAGATCGAGATCTCCAGTGTTGGATCCGGCCGGCAGGCCATCGACGCCTAGGGCACGTCTCGGAGGTCGCCATGACCACGATCCGGCACTCTGGCAACCCGCTCGATCCCCCCTGGGTGGAGGAGTTCATCGCATTGGTCTGCTCCGACCCGGAGTTGGTCGCTGCGGAGTTCGCAGCCATCATCGCCGCGGAATGGCCGACTTTCCCCCCGACCCGCCCTCCTCTGCGCTGCTGGGTCGGCCCACGCCCGGCCCCAGGACACGAGCGATGGCGCGAGGACGTCCGTAGCTGGCCGGGCCAGCGGCCGCGGGGTCCCGGAACCGGCGAGTGGGCCCGGCAGCGCTCGCCGCCTCGTGGGGTGACCAAGTTTCCAGCACCGGACCGAGACGCCGCCGTCGAGGCTTTGACTTTCAGGAGGTGACCGAGCAGCGAGACAACTCGAGCATGGGAGCGACCGCTGGCTCCGCGCGCCATTCATCTCGTACCTTCGTCGTCCCCACGGGGACGAGCCGCCCCTCCAGGGCAAGCGGGAGTACCCCCAGGCGCGCCGGGCCAGCGGTCAATGCACCGATCCCGTCTGGCCGGGCCCCGACGAGGGCCCGGCCAGTCCTTTCGACTCCGTGACATATCGACGACCCGGCCACCGCACCCGTGGCCGCGGTGTCCGCACCACCCACGCGCCGGAGGCAGCTGATGACAGCTTCGAGACACAGCGAGCAGCCCGGATCCGACCTATATCGGGTTCTCGGCCTCGACCCAGACGCCAGCAGCGACGAGATCGCCCGGGACTACCGACGTCTGGCCCGGCACTACCACCCGGACGTCGATACCACGCCCGGCGCAGCGTCGCGGTTCGCCGAGGTCACCAGGGCCTACCGGGTGCTGGCCGATCCGAAGGCCCGCGCCCGCTACGACGCCGGCCGCATACCACGCCGGGCCGGCCCCCCCTCCGACGCCGGGTACTCCCGCGGACCCTGTCCCCCGTGGCCCGCTACCCGGGTCCGTCCCGACCGCATCCCGCACGACGCGTTCTGGCTGGCAGCCGCAGGCCTGACTCCGCCCTTCCACCTCAACGCCGACCTGCCCGTCCGTTCCCCCCGGGACGATGAGACCGAGCTCGAGCTGACACTGCAGGAGAGCTACCAGGGCACCACGCGGACCGTGACCGTGACCAGCCAGGACAGCAGCGAGAGCATTCACGTCGTCATCCCACCCGGCACGATCGACGGTGACCGGATCGAGGTGCCCACCATCTCTCCACGCGGCGGCGGGAACACCCCGCCCGTCGTCCTGCGCGTCCGGCTCGTGCCGCCCGAGGGCTGCCGGCTTGATGGCCGCGACCTCCACGTCCAACTGACGCTCTCCCCATGGGAAGCCGCACTCGGCGCCACCATCACCCTCGACACACCGGCAGGGCCGGTGAGCATCGACGTGCCCCCCGGAACGTGCTCCGGCCGAGTCCTCACCGCGCCCGCCCATGGCATCCCCAACCCGAACGGACCCTTCGGGAACCTGCACGCCCACACTCACATCTTTGTGCCCACCAGGCTGACACCAGCCGAACGAGACCTCTTCAAGCGCCTTGCCGCAACCTCGAACTTCAACCCAAGAACTCCGGCAACACCCGGACCGTGAGCCCCCCAGAGTGCGGACAGACAGCCCGGCACGCTCGAAACCCCGGCCCTTGGGCCAAGGATCTGTCCGACTCTCTCAGTCAGGAAGAATGTCACCTGGGTCGTGGCTTTCGCCTTCTGAGGCGGCGAGCATCATGAATTCGGAAGAGGCAGCCAATCCATCATCGTGTGGCCGACCAGCGAAGCCGTGCGAGCCACCCACGATACCAACGAAGGGGACGCCGCCCTTGCCCCTCAATCTGGAGAGGGGCGAGCCCTCGGTGGATCCACGAGGCGACCGGGGCTGCGGGCGGCGGTTGGGGACCCACAGACCAGCTGAGGATCATCTCGACAAGATTCTGGTCACGCGGCACCGCCACGTTCGCGACAACAAGTAGGTCAGGCCGCTGGTCACCCGGCAGGTCCACCGGGAACCTACATACAGCTACTTGATCGTCGCTTCGAACCATCGTCGCTCGGGTCGGTCGGCACAGTGGGCCGACCCGACCGGCGTTCGGCGAAGCACCAGCACGTCCAGCAGGGACAGGGCAATGAGAACCGTGTGGGGACGCAACCGGCGCGGCGATGAGTCGGGCCAGACGTCACTGATGATGGTGGCCGCGGTCGCGGTTCTCCTCGTTATCGCCACGGGTCATGATCACCAACCCGGGTCGCGGCCTGGACCGCGAGGGCGAGACACGCAGCGCCGCAGACGCTTCGGCCTTGGCGGCTGTCAAGGCCTACCGGACCGTGGTCGACAACTCGGTCAGGTCGATCGTCACGCCCGTCGATCTGGAGGACCTGCTGCTCCGGCCGGCCTCCTCCTTCACCATGACGGCACAGGGAGAAGCAAGCCGCCTCGCGGCCCAGAACAACAGCCAACTGACCGCCTCACCACCCGGCCTCGACTCGGTGCCCACCGCTTCACCGCTACGACACAGAACCGCCAAGTGCTGGAGAGTTCTTCGCGCAGAACAGAGTTCAGCGCTACGGCGGAGGCTCGCAGCAAATCTGGACCAGTGTGTGTCCTGGTCGATGGCAAGGTCGGATTGTTCCTGCGGGGATCGTGCGTGCGCGGCGAGCGGATCATTCTGGTCATTCCGCCTGCAGTGGCCCCTGCGGTGCACCCCCCGGCTATCACGTTTTCGAGGTAGCGTCCTTACTCGTCTTGATGACTCGCATCAAGACGACAACGCCACGTGGGGCGTTCGTCTGGGGGTGTGAGAGTTCAGCAGGAACTGGGCCTGACCCCCCATCGCTGCCCCCACCGAGGAGAACTCCATGTCAGCCCTGGCCAAGCCCGTCCGCGCGATCGCCCTCATGGCGGTGTTGGTGACCGGTGTTGCCCTGACCGGGTGCACCGGCGACTCCGACCCCAAGGCAAGCACGACCTCGGCGAGCGCTCCCTCATCAGGATCGTCGTCGACGCCGTCCCCATCGGTGGTCCCGAACAAGGATTATGACCTGGATGGGCTGACGCGACCTGTGCCACAGATCATCGAAACCAAGACCGACAAGGGCCAGAGCTTCGGTCTGACCTCGATCGTGCGCGTCGGGGAGGACCGCGTCGTCGTTTCCGGGGTCCTCACCCCAGCCACTCCCCTCAAGGTGGGGACGGACGCCGAGCCCGGCTTCCTCGAGCTGGCCAAGGGCGGCGACTTCTCGGCAGTCACTGTGGCCAAGCCGGGGGACGCCACGACGACTTATCTGCCTGTGCGTGACGCCGAGGGCCGGTGCCTGTGCAGTTCGGTTCGTCCCGGATTCGATGGCAAGCCGATCCCGGTGTCCGTGGTCGTGAGCGCACCCAAGGACCTCACCGAGGTCGACCTCACCGTGAGCCCGGTCGGGACCTTCAAAGGGGTCAAGATCTCGGCCCCGGCCCCGACCCCACAACTGGCCACCGCTCTGGGCGTCAGCCAGGGATTGATCGTCGACTCGGCGGCGCGAGAGGGTGGCACGGTCACGGCCCGCGTGCGGCTGCAGTCCTTCGGTGACACCGAGCGTTTCGTGCGTGGCGTGTTCAATCCCCCGGTCATCGGCGAGCAGGGTACTTGCTACCGCTCGCTCTTCGTGCTCGGTGGAGGTTCGAAGGCCGGCATCGTCACCAAGAAGGGGTGCGTCGCCGGGCAGGTGCCCGAAAAGGACAAGCAGGTGGCGCTCGAGTTGTCCATGGGCGACCCCGGCGGTGAGCCACTGACCTTCATCCCGTCGGACGGTTTGCCCATCTTCGGGGTCCCCTCGACGGGGACTGGCACGGTGGGCTCGGCCGACCTGGTCGACTTCGCCTTCCGCTCCAAGACCGCTGCGGCCACGGTGAGCACGGGCGAGCAGGTTAGCATCGACCTGGCGACATCGGTCCTGTTCGCCCTCGACAGCGCCGAGCTGACGCCGGCGGCTGACGCCTCCCTCAACGCTGCCGTCCAAGCACTTCAGGACCAATCGTGTCGCAGGTTGACCATCGGTGGCCACACGGACAGCCAGGGTGAGGCGGCATACAACCTCACCTTGTCCCAACAGCGCGCGGAGGCGGTCAAGCAAGCCCTTGGCGCCAGGCTCGGTGCGGGCTGGACGCTGGACGCGCAGGGCTTTGGTGAGACGGAGTTGGCGGTCAAGGAGGAGGGGTCGCCCGAGGCGATCGCGGCCGCCCAGGAACGCAACCGGCGAGTCGAGGTCACCGCCTGCTCGCCAGCCTGAAGAAGGCGCCCGGCAGCCACATCATCAACACGTCCAGCCTCTTCGGGCTCATCGCTCCGCCCGGCCAAAGCGCTTACTGCACAGGCAAGTTCGGCCTGCGGGGCTTCTCCGAGTCGATCGCCGGCGAGCTCGAGGACGACGGCATCGGCGTCACCACCGTGCACCCCGGCGGCATCAACACCCGGATCGCGACCAGCGGCCGCCGCTCCGAGCGCACCTCCCAGGGCGACGCCGAGGCGGGCCTGGCCATCGCCGCCAAGGCCCTGCGGATGCCCCCCCGCGAAGGCCGCGCGGATCATCCTCGACGCCACCCGTCGCCGGAAGCCCCGCGTCCTCGTGGGCGCCGACGCCAAGCTGCTCGACGTGATACCTCGCCTGGCCCTCTCCCAGATGCGTCGCATCCTGCGGGTGGGGACGCCGAGGAAGCGCCGGTGACCCAGCCGCACCTCGACCCCACCGGGGACGAGGCGGTCTTCGAGGCGTACGCCGCCGAGTCACCGGCGGCCGACCACCTGCCCTCCGGGCGGGCCCGGACCGTCTTCCTCACGATGGTGCGGGCGCACGCGGGTGCGGCCTCGGACCGCCCCGCCCAGATCGCGCACGTCCTGCTCGGCATCGGCTGGATCCTGCTCTCCTGGACGCTGGTCACCGACCTGCTCCTCCGTTTGCCGCTGCTGCGCGCCGGGGTCGGCAACCCGCTCGGGTCCCGCCTCGTGGCCGTCGTCCTCGCCGTACCCACGGTGGCCCTCGCGGTCTGGGGGCACCTGGAGGCGCGACAGGTGCCGCGCGTGCGCCGCGTCGACATACCGATCCAGCGACCGTCGGGCGATGCGGACGGCCTGACCATCGGCGTGCTCACCGACACGCACTCGACTCGTTCAAGACACCGGCCTGGAGCCGGGGAGTCGTGGCCGCCCTCAACGCCCCGGACCCCGACGTCGTCGTCCACGCCGGGGACCTGGCCGGCGGGTCCGTCGCCCAGCGGCGGGCGCAGTCGGAGGCACTGGCGGACGGAACCCGACTCGCGGCGGCCGCGCAACCCGAGAACGTCACCGGCACCCCGATCAACCTCACCCAGGAACGACTCGTGGCGCACGCGGATGTCGAGCCCGCCAAGGCAGCATTGCTTTCCCTCCTGGACAAGGCGCGCACAACCGATCGGGGACACTGAGGAGGTGAGCGAGACCACCGCGTCGACGACAGACCTGCTGGACCAGGTGGGTCGGCGATTGCGCGCCAGGGGAGAGCGCCTGACCCGACCGCGTCAGGCGGTCCTGCTGGCGCTCGTCGATGCCGGCCACCTCACGGTCGAGCAGGTCGCCGAGCGGGTGAGCGGCCGCGACCGGTCGGTGCACCTGGCCAGCGTCTATCGCTCGCTGGAAACCTTTTCGCGCCTGGGGATCGTGCAGCACGTCCACCTGGGTCACGGCACCACGGCATACCACCTCGTAAGCGACCACGGACCCCACGCTCACGCCCAATGTCGGGTATGCTGTGGGGTCTGGGACGTGCCCGCCGCCGTCCTCGACCCGGCGGCGCGGCACCTGGCCGACAGCAGCGGCTTCCGCCTCGACCCCACACATGCCGCCCTGTCGGGGGTGTGCGCCACCTGCTCGGTGGTGCCAGAGTGAAGGGATGACTCGAGCACCCGGAGATCCCCTCGTCCGCAGTGCGGCCGCCCTCGTCGCCGAGGCCGACGCCCGTGTTCCCTCGCTCAGCGTCGAGGAGGTGGCGGCCAGGCTCGACGACCCGGCATACCTCGTCGTCGACATTCGCGACCCACGCGAGGTGGAACGAGACGGCACCCTGCCCGGCGCCTACCGGGCCCCGCGCGGGATGCTCGAATTCTGGGTCGACCCGGAGAGTCCCTACTACAAGCCGGCGCTCGATGACGGGCGGACCCTCGTGCTCTACTGCGGGAGCGCCTGGCGCTCGGCCCTGGCCGCGGCGACGCTCCACGACATGGGCCGCACGGACGTGACGCACCTCGCCGGCGGGTTCAGCGCGTGGGCGGCGGCCGGTCAGCCGGTGACGCCGCTCGCACCCAAGCCCTGAGCGGTCTCAACCCTCACAGGACGCGGACAGGGGTCACAAAGGGTCCTCTTCGCGGGTCGCAGGACTGTTGATTCATCAACGAATCAGCCCCTCGGAGGACATCATGTCGACCACCAGCCCCGCCCTCAGCAAGGCCCGTCGCCTCACCGGCGCCGCCCTCATCGCCGCGACCGTGGCAGCCGGTGGCCTGGGCTACGTCTTGACCCACGACACCGACTCATCGACCGTCGTCGCCTCCGGCACGACGACCTCGGGAGCCACCACCAGCGAGACCACCACCTCGGGGACCACGACCACCTCGGGGACCACGAGCAGCTCGGACACGTCGGGCAACTCGACCACCGCCAGCGTGCAGACCACCACCCAACAGGCTCAGACCAGCACCAAGGGCAGCTGACCATGAGCGCGCAGACCGACATCGAACCCGTCGCCACGACCTTTCGCGCCATCGGCACCGACCACGCCATCCTGGCCACGGACCCGGACGCCCTTGAGCCCGCCGTCCGGCTCGCCCAGCAACACCTGGCCGATCTCGACCTCGCCGCCTCCCGCTTCCGCAGCGACAGTGAAGTCAGCGGCCTCGCCCGGGCCGCCCGGAGCGGCCCGGTGACGGCGACCGTCTCCCCACTCCTCGCCAGCTATGTACAGGCGGCCCTCCAGACGGCGCAGGTCACCGACGGTCTGGTCGACTTCACCGTCGGCGCCGCGGTCGTCGCCGCCGGCTACGACGCCGACATCGAGATCGTGCCCGCTCGCACCAGCGGGCCGGCGGATCTCCCGAACTCCCTTGCCGGACGTCACTCCCTCGTCCCCGGCTGGCGGCACGTCCGTCTCGACGGCCACCGCCTGAGCCTGCCCCGAGGCTGTGTCATCGACCTCGGCGCGAGCGCCAAGGCGCACGCGGCGGATGTCATCGCTGCCGCGCTCGCCGCGGCCCTGCCCGGGAGGTTCCTCGTCAATCTCGGTGGTGACATCGCGACCAATGGCGCTGCCGCACAGGGTGGTTGGCGGATCGGTATCGAGGACGCCGACGGCTCGACTCTCCAGACCATCGAGACCCGGACCGGCACCACCGCCGTCACCACCAGCTCGACCCGTCACCGTCATTGGCTGCGCGACGGCATCCCCGGCCACCACATCGTCGACCCCCGCACTGGCGAGTTCGCCCGCTCTCCGTGGGCACAGGTGACCTGCGTGGCAGAGACCGCGCTGCTCGCCAATGCCGCCTCGACGGCGTCGATCGTCCTCGGCAGTGAGGCGCCCGCGTGGCTGACGGCTCGCGGCATACCGGCCCGACTGGACAGCCTGCAGGGCGACTCCACCACGACGCCCGGATGGCCCGCACCATGACCGGCGAAACGCTCTGGTACTTCTCCCGCGCGACGGGAGTGGTCACCCTCGTCCTGCTGACCATCGTCTCGATCCTCGGCGTGATCACCGCCGGCCGGCGCCGACCGAGGGGCGAACAGGCGACGATCGTCATGGCCATGCATCGCTGGCTCAGCCTTGGCCTGCTCGCCTTCCTCGTGGCCCACATCGTCACCGCCATCGCCGATGGGTATGTGAGCCTCGGCTGGTTGAGCGTGGTCCTTCCCTTCACGAGCGACTACGAGCCACTGTGGGTGGGTCTGGGCACAGTGGCAGTCGACCTGATGGTGGCGGTGCTGATCACCAGCCTGCTCAGGCATCGGATCAACCCGCGCACCTGGCGGACCGTGCACTGGGCGTCCTACCTCATGTGGCCCAGCGCCGTCGTCCACGCCCTCGTGCTCTCCACGAGCAATCAGCCTCTCCTGCAATGGATCTCAATCGCGTGCGCGGTGGGTTTCGGGTGCGCAGTGGCATGGCGCCTCATGGCGGGCCACGACGACCGCCATCGCCGGGCCGCGATCGCCGCCCAGGAGTGGTCATGACGACCCGCACCGACCATGCGCTCATCGAGCTGCTCGACGCCAGCGGTCTCACCGGACGCGGAGGTGCCGCCTTCTCAACGGTCACCAAGTTGCGCGCCGCGAAACAGCACGGAGCCGATCTCATCGTCAACGCGTGCGACGGAGAGCTCGGCGCAACAAAGGATGCATGGGTGGTCTCCCATCATCTCGCCGAGGTGGTCGAGGGGGCCGGTCTGGTCACCGCCGAGCGCGGCCGGACCCGGTATGCCGCGCACCGGGGCAGTGCGACGGCGGCCGCCCTGCGGGCGGCCGGGCTGGACGTCCTCGAGGCTCCGGCGCGCTACGTCTCCTCCGAGGAGAGCGCACTCATTTCGCTCGCC
>Ga0209368_1000638_pt1 | contig 25083 bp, 29 predicted proteins | sample EBPBio242008_DNA_FD_185862 | JGI IMG/M metagenome (GOLD analysis project Ga0209368, IMG submission 185862) | Wastewater treatment Type I Accumulibacter community from EBPR Bioreactor in Madison, WI, USA - Reactor 1_4/24/2008_ DNA (SPAdes)... | ecosystem: Engineered > Bioreactor > EBPR >...
ATGGGTTCGGGAAGGCGGGACGCGCTTCCTGATCCGTTGCAGCAGGCAACGGACTGGGGACGCCGTCGGCGGGGGGCCATGCCCCCGGAGAGACCGCACGCAAATCTCGGAAGCGCCGCAGGCGGTGAAGAGTTTGCATAAGTGCGCCCTTGACCTGTTCGGCCTACGGGTATCCGCTTGACCTTGCCCCGTCAATGCTCCATGCAACCTCAAGATGTTTTGAATTTCCGGCGTGTGTGAAGGTACGAATGGCTGAGACAGAATTGGAACGCGCCGAGAAGCGCTATGCCCAGGCCAAGGCCCGGCTCCTCGCCCTGAAGAACCGCGAAGCGACGAAGGCGCGCAAGCTGGATACCCGGCGCAAGATCATCCTCGGCGGCGCGCTGGTCGATCTGGCAGAACGGGATACCCACGCTGCCGCCATGATCGAGCGCCTGGTCCGCAACCTGCCCCGTGAACAGGACCGCAAGGCTTTCGAAGGCTGGGATGCGAAGCAGCCCGCCGCCGCACCTTCCGCGACAGCCCCACCCGGTACACCGCCGTTGACCTGATCGCCGCGTTCTTCCCTTCAGAGGGCGAGTGCAGCTCGCCCCCCTGCCCTCTTAGCTGGACCTGATTTCCTTGCAGTATGTATTCACCGCCCTGGGGCTGCTGTCGCGGCTGTCCCTCTTTGTCGTCGTCACCCCGATCCTCGCCGGATGGTTCTTTGTCTGGATGGTGATCGCCACAGCCTTTGCCTGGTTCGCCTGGCTGATCGTGATCATCATCCTGTCTGACGTGCCGATGGGCGAAGCCCTCTGGCACTGGTTCGTGTTCTGGCCGATGACCATCACCGGCTGGATCATCGGGGCCAGCGACTGGTCGAACCGGACGGGCATCAAGCTCTGGGGCCGTAAGCCTAGCGACAGCCACGGCTCGGCCCGCTTTGCCACCCGGAAAGAACGTACGGCCTTTGAAGGCGGAGCTGGCCTCCTGATCGGGCGCGACCTCGATACCGGAAAACTGCTACGCTATGACGGTCCGGCGCACCTCCTGACCCTTGCCCCCACCCGCGCGGGCAAAGGCGTTGGCACAGTGATCCCGAACCTCCTGCTGGCCGAACGCTCGGTCCTGGTGATCGACCCCAAGGGCGAGAATGCGAAGATCGCGGGAGAGGCGAGGAAGCGCTTCGGCAGGGTTCACATCCTCGACCCTTTCGGCGTCACCGGCCTGCCAGCCTCGGCCTATAACCCGCTTGGGCGGCTTGACCCGGACAGCCCCGACCTCGGCGAAGATGCCGCCTCTCTGGCCGAAGCCCTGGTGATGGACCCGCCCGGCCAAGTCAGCGAGGCGCACTGGAACGAAGAGGCCAAGGCGCTGCTGGCCGGGCTGATCATGTTCGCCGTGGCCCATGAGGATCAGGACCGCAAAACCCTCGCCACGGTGCGGGAATATCTGACCCTGCCGCCCGAGAGGTTCCGCGCCCTCCTGGAGCTGATGCAGGACAGCACCGCCGCCGGGGGATTGATCGCCCGTGCCGCCAACCGCTTCCTCGGCAAATCCGACCGCGAAGCGGCCTCGGTGCTGTCCTCGGCGCAGCGCCATACCCATTTCCTCGACAGTCCCCGCATCGTCGCCGCCACGGCCCGCTCGGACTTCCAGTTCTCGGCCCTGCGGCATGATCTGACCTCGATCTTCCTCGTGCTGCCGCCGAACCGCCTCGATGCCTACAGCCGCTGGCTGCGGCTTCTGGTGGCACAGGCGCTCCAGGACATCGCAAGGGACGCAGAAGCTGCTGTTTCAGGCTCGCAGCGCCTTAAACAGCCCGCCCTGTTCCTCCTCGATGAGTTTGCTGCCCTGGGCCGTCTGGAAGCGGTGGAACGCGCCATGGGGCTGATGGCGGGCTATGGTCTGCAGCTCTGGCCGATCCTGCAGGACATGAGCCAGCTGAAAGACCTCTACGGTGCTCGCGCGAATACCTTCGTGGCCAATGCGGGCGTGCTGCAGACCTTCGGGGTGAATGACTTCGAGACGGCGAAGTGGCTGAGCCAGATGATCGGGCGGGAAACCACCGGCTATCAGACTGAAAGCCACAAGCCCGGCGATGCGCCCTCGACCTCGTACAACGTGACGGCGCGCGATCTGATGACCCCGGACGAGATCATGCAGATTCCGCCCCATGTCCAGCTGCTGCGCGTCCAGGGCAAGCCGGTGATCATCGCCCGCAAGCTGCGCTACTTCGCTGACAGGGAGTTCGATGGGCTTTACCCGTCACCGGATGCGCAAGCCGCAAATCCCAAAACTGAACCCTGATCGCGCAACGCCGATCTCTGATCCCACATCGCACATCCCCGATCACGGTAGTCACAATGCCCAAACCCGATTCCGCCTCCCCTCCCCTTTCTCTCGCCGCCCTCGGTGAAATGGTAGATCTTCTGGGTGTCGTTGTCGCGAAGATGTCGGACAAGCTGGATCAGCACGGTGAGACCCTCGCAGCAGTCCAGAAGACCACGCTTGAAAGCCGGGACGCCGCACAAGCGGCCAAGGCCTTCGCTGATCCACAGCGCTATGGCCGCCATATCGGCAACGAGATCGACAAGGCCCTGGCCGTCTCCCTCGACCGGCTGGAAGGTCTGCACCTGGGCATCACTGCCGATCGGCGGGACGCCAGCCGCACCCTGGACGAGCTGGTCCGGCAGGAAGAGCAAACCCTTCAGCGCCTGCGCGACGATCTGGCAAGGGCGGGACGCCGGAAAAAGCGCGCCCCATTCATAGCTCTCTTTGGCTTGGTCCTGGTGCTCGGTCTCAGCATCGCCCTGCCTCGGTTCATGGCAGGCAACGGTACCGGCTGCGTTGTCCTTGGGGGTGAGTGGCTGCGGGGTCCCGAGAGCGGGAAAGAGGCCTGCGTGTTTTATACCAGCTGAAGCACAAGCTGGCTAGGTGAGTGTTATATGGTGTTAAAATCTGTGTTACGTTGTGGATAAGTGTATTTAACATATTGATATAGAATGTTTATTCAGACTGGCCCGTGTGCAGAGTCACGAAAGAGCGTGTGCAGAGTCACGAAGAAGCGTGTGTAAAGTCACGAAAGCTGCCTGTGCCGTGTGTGAAATCACGAATGGTCTTGACGGTGTGTGTGAAATCACGAAAATGGGTGCATGGTGGGTGAAATCACGAACGAAGCCAAATCTCCGCTGCTGCCTGATCGGTTCGAACAGGCAGACTTGTTCGTATGCGATATTTTTGATGCCGCGCCTAAGGGCGATATGGCCTCGATGGCGCACCCGATTTTCTCGCTTTCGACGAAGCCTGACCACCGAATCCGCAGATACGAAGACGAATCCGGCAAGAATTTTGTGGAAGTGAAGCCCTCTGCTGAAGGGCTGGCAACCATCCACGACCGTGATGTCCTGATCTACTGTATCAGCCAACTTATGGCCGCGATCAATGACGGCAAAACGCCGTCCAAGACACTGAGAATGAAGGCATACGACTTCCTGAAGGCAACAAACCGCGTCACTGATGGCCGTGGCTACGATGCCCTGAGAAGCGCCCTGATCCGGCTTCAAGGTACGCAGATTGAGACTAATATCGTAACTGGTGAAACAGAACAGCTCGACATTTTCAGCATCATCGACCGGGCAAGGATCGTCCGGCAGACCCGCGACGGGCGGATGCAAGAGATCGAAGTCCAGCTTTCGGATTGGGTCTTCAACGCGATCCGGGCGAAGGAAGTCCTGACCTTCCATCGCGACTATTTCCGCCTGCGAAAACCGATTGAGCGCCGTCTTTACGAGCTGGCGCGCAAGCATTGCGGCCAGAAGAAAGAATGGCGGATCACTCTGCCCGTTCTTCAGAGAAAATGTGGCTCGTCATCGACCCTGAGGGAGTTTCGGCGGCTGATACAGAATATTGTGGAGCATGACAAAGAGCATGCACACATCCCTGACTATGGCGTCCAGATGGAAGAAGACATGATCACTTTCATCAACCGCGGGACAATGCTGGAAGATCAGCAAGCCGCGGGCATCCCTAGCTTTGCATCCGTGCGGGTTAGCCCGGAGACCTTGGCTGAAGCGCGCCAAGTTGCCCCCGGTTGGGACGTATACGTCCTTGAAAGCGAGTGGCGGAGCTGGATGGCTGACGGCGGGCTTGATGCACCCAAGAACCCCGACAAGGCATTCCTGGGATTCTGCAAGAAGTGGTTTGAGCGGCGGGGACGCCCTTAGCGCCCCCTACCCTGTAAGAGAATGTCCAGCCCTTCCCAGAGCGTGACATTCTGTTCGGTGCAGAATGCCCGAAACTGGTCAATGACGCGCTTCGGCCCTGGGATCGAAACCTTATCCTGTGCTTCGGTGCGCTTCGGCCCAGGCTTACGTTTGGCGGTGGATGGTTCCCGGCTGACAAAGCCAAGCGTTGTGCCTGCTTCCACGGCGTCCTTCAGCGCGCCCTGATCGAGAGGAATACGGGACTTCGGAGTGTCCATTTTTGGAAGCTCGATGCCACCGCCAAATCCATACTTTCCGCTCATGCCGCCCTCGTCTTCATAAGGGTATCAATCACTGCCTGAGCGTAATCGCGGGCATTTTCGATGGCAGATGCCACCTGCTTTTGCGCCTTGTCCATCACTGATGCTGTCTTCCCCTTCATCTCCTCGGCCACCAAATCCGGCAGTTCGGCAAGTAGCACACTGTCACGGAAAATCCGTGTGTAGGGCGCGCGGCGGGCAATCCTAACGGGCAATGTGTTGATGTTGTTTGACTCCATTTCCTGCCGAACGTCCCTTTCGTCGGTTGTTAGGAAGGCGGCATTGGTACGCGCAAAGAGCAACGTGTAAGCGATTGGGCTTCGGATCATCCGGGATGTGGTTTCAACAAGACGGACGGCCTGCGCCGCTTGTCGTGCTTCCATTGGTGAGCCGTCCATCGGGATGATACACAGGTCTGTGCGGGACAGTGCAAACGTAACGATCTGATCCTTCGACCCTTCAAGGTCGATGATGAGATAGTCCGCCTGCGCTGCCATTTCGTCGATCAGGCCCACAGTGTCTTCGATCTGAGGGCGGGCGTGAACAGAGAATGGCAGGCTCCTGCCCGCTTCCTCACGCCCCCTTGCCCATCCAAGGATGTTGGCGTTCGGGTCCAGGTCAAGAATAGCCACGCGACCGCCTGAAAGGGCGATCTGCTCGGCAAGCAACATGGCGGATGTGGTTTTCCCACTGCCGCCCTTCGGGTTTGCAAAGGTGATTACATACATTCGTCGATGATGGCGCGCGCTTTTTGTAATGTCAACGTTAAAGCTAACTTTGTATTTATTGTTAACTTTAACTTTATAATTAAAATGACACTTGCTTTCGCGCCCTCAGGTCCGCCGGATCGTCTTTGTGCTAACTCTGAAAAGCTGTGCTATCTCAGGCAGTGGCCGCAGCTCCTCGTCGCGCATCCGGCGCACCTCGGCCTTCTGCGCTGCGGATAGGGCAGGGGGTCTGCCCCCGACGCGGCCACGCTTTCGGGCCGCGTCCAGCCCCTCCTTCGTCCTCTCCGAAATCCGCTCCCGCTCGAACTGGGCGATAGATGCGAACACATGAAAGACCAGCCGCCCGGCTGGCGTGGTGGTGTCGATGTCCTCGGCCAAGGACCGAAATCCCGCGCCGCGCGCCTGGATCGCGTCCACGATGTCGAGAAGATCGCGCAGGGAACGGGCGAGGCGGTCGTACTTGGTGACGGTGATCACGTCACCCTGGCGCAACTGATCGAGCAAACGGTCCAGCTCGGGCCTGCTGCGGGCCGTGCCGGTGATCCTGTCAGCGAAGATCCTCTCAGCTCCCGCCGCCTTCAAGGCGTCAAGCTGGCCGTCCAGGTTCTGGTCCTCTGTGCTTACGCGGGCGTATCCGATGATCATGCTACATGGTGCCAAAAACCTCCCAAAACCACAAAGGTTTTGTCATGGGGTTTTGTCCCGCCTAAGCGTTTGATCCGGGGTAGGGCAGGGGACTGGGACAGAAACGACCAATTTTGGACCAAGCATCGGCACGCTTCGCTCTGCCCCTTAATATCATGAAATAGCGTCACTTTTGCAGGTGCCGTGTGTCGGGGTCAGCAAGCTCCTGGTTGAAGTTCAACGCGCCGTCGATGATGAAGAGCACAAAGACTTCCTGCTCCCCGATGGTGTAGTAGATGTTGAAGCCCTTGCGATAAACCAAGCGAAAGAGCCCACGGGCTTCGTTGTACACGCGACCTAAGTGGGGGAACTCTGAAAGGTTCTTGATGGTGAAGTCATAGATTTCACCAAGGAAATCATCAGCATGCGCGATACTGTACTCGCACTTGTAGCGATAGATTTCCTCCAGAGAGGCTTCGGCAGTCTGGGTGATTACGACCTTCATAGCCTAGCGGGTGCGTGCTTGAAACCTCGCACGAAGCCCTTCGAGATGAGCGGGGGTCATCTCCGTATAGCGCCCATGCGCCACATCATCGAGTCCACGCGCGATGCCTGCCTCGACTTGTCCCTGGAACAGCCTTTCTGCCTGCTGGATCGAAAGTGTCACCGCAACCGGCCGATTTTGCTTGGTAATGATGACCGGCTCATGCTGCACGGTGTCGATGTAGAGCCCGAACTCCTTGCTCGCGGCTGAGGCAGTCATGGTCTTCATGCTCATAGTCCTTGCACTTAGAGGATAATGCCCACATTATACGGAAAATCCGGAAAACGCAAAGTTTTCTGGGCGAAGTTGAACGAATAGGGCAGGGGGCTGCATGAGCCATCCTTCGACGCTTCAGCGCGTCGCAATTGAAAACACGGCTACAAGCCCCGCTGTTACGGGGCTTTTTGTCGTTTGCGCCTTACGCGTTCGGACTGATTTCCGCTTCGCCTTCTTCTGCTCCCGCTGAGGACAAGTCATGGACTACAATCAACTTTCCCGCTCTGCGCTCATCCGTCTCCTTCAAGAGTATGATGCCGCCAACCGTGACGCTGGGAAAGATGGAATTGTGATGAGCTACATGGGCCGCACGGCTCCGTGGCAAATCATCCGCATGGTGAAGCCTAAACTGCATCGCATCCTCAAGCGCTACTCGGTGGGGGAAGAGAGCGAGCAAGCAATGAACGAACTGTGGGACGGGGAAAACCTCTCCACCATGGTGACGCTCTACAAGCATCGTGGACAAGTCGACCTCATCATCACTGATCCGCCGTACAATACGGGCGAAGACTTCCGCTACAACGACAAGTGGGACAAAGACCCAAACGATCCTGACCTCGGTGAATTGGTGCCGAAAGATGACGGTTCAAGGCACAGCAAATGGCTGAAGTTCATGACTCCGCGTCTTTGGATGATGCGAGAAATGCTTAAGCCGAATGGGGTCATTGCGATTTGCATCGACCACAGGGAGCTCTTCCGGCTTGGGATGCTAATGGATGAGATTTTCAAGGAAGAGAATCGCATCGGCATTATCAATTGGCAAAAATCGTACTCGCCCAAGTCTGATGCCAAGCACGTTTCAACGGCTACAGAGTATGTTCTGATTTATGCAAAGGACATCGAGAAGTCGAAAACTGGGCTTGAGGCTCGAACGCAAGCCATGGATGCCATTTACGGCAATCCAGACAACGACACAGATGGGGGCCTTTGGAACAGCGGCAAGACTGGTGGCGATCCAACCGCATCGAGCGGCGATGCCAAGGCTGCCTATGGCATACAGTCTCCCTTTACTGGGGAGATGCATTATCCCGGTGAGGCATACTGGCGCTCTGCAAAGTCGTCCATGAAGGGATGGCTAGAAGGGTGGGGCTCAAAGTATGAAGAGAAGGTCATTGATGATGGCGTAGTCTTTACCGACAAAAAGGGGAAGACAACTTTCGTCAAGGCGCTCGTTCTCAAAGGCTGCAAATTCCAAGATGGGAAACCGGTCGAGAGTGACGCTATCTTGAAGGCCGCGCGTACCGCTGCACAGGCGGTTTATAAGAGAGGGCAGTGGCCCAAGCTCTTTTTCACCAAGAAAGGTGATGGGGCGCCTCGCCTGAAGGTGTACCTGAAAGAAATCAAGCAAGGCAAAGTAGTCATGTCTTGGTGGTCCGGTGAAGACTACGATGAGCCGTTCCTTATGGGCAGCACATCGTGGGAGCACTCGGAATCCGGGCACAGCCAAGCTGGCATCAAAGAACTTGATGCGGTGGTGGGGCAGGGGCACAACTTCCAAACTGTGAAGCCGCTGCGGCTGATCAAGAAGATTATCCAGCTTTGGTGCCGTCCCGATGGCCTTGTACTCGATCCCTTCGCGGGGTCAGGAACCACAGGGCACGCTGTCCTCGAACTCAACGCAGAAGTTGGTGCCAATCGCCGCTTCATCTTGATTGAGCAGGGAAACACAGAAAAAGGTGACCACTACGCCAAGAGCCTGACGGCAGACCGCCTGAAGCGTGTTCTCACGGGGCAATGGGCGTCCGGAACTGTGCCTCCGCTTCCAGGTGGCTTCCGCTTCATCGAGCTGAAGCGAGAGCAGGTCGACGCCAAGGCGGTGAATGACCTTGCTCGCGAGGAGATGATTGACCTCCTACTCACAAGCTACTGGGACAGGAACGAGAAGGCGAAGTCATATCTTCGCCGCCTTACGGCAGGAAGTCATCGCCACTTGTTCGGAGTAAACCCCAAGAATGAGGGATTTTTCCTCATTTGGGACGGCCCAAATGAGCCGTCACTTCTGAACCGTGAAGCATTCAAACGGGTAGTAGAAGAGGCCAAGTCCGAAGGCCTTTCTTCCCGCTATCACGTATATGCGTCTCTCGCGCCTTACACCGGTTCCGATATCGAGTTCTACAAGATACCGGAATCGGTATTGGAACACATTGGTTTCAACCCCCGGGCTGACGCTTTTAATAACGAAGAAAATTCAGAGGAATAACGAATGCTGCAACTGAAGGAATTTCAAGTCGCAGCGGCTCGAACCATTTCCAAGCGCTACGCGTTTTTTGCGAACCACCCGGAGCGACCGAGCCGTGGGCCTCATCCGCGCCCATTTTTCCAAGCGCTTTCAGCGATCACTGGTGCAGGGAAAACCCCTATCCTCGCCCAGGCGGTCTCTGACCTTCGGGCGCTCGTTGACGGCGAACCGATTGTCTTTTGGATGTCACGGGCCAAATCGGTAGTCGCGCAGACCTACGCAAACTTTTCAGACGGCGGAAAGTACTGTGAGATTATCGACGGCTTCAAGGTCATCACGATTCCGCAGCTCTCTCCCGAGCTCATAGCAGATGGAACCACTCCGCTTCTGATCCTGGCGACAACCGGACTCTTCAACCAGGAGGATCAAGAGGAGGGTGGACTCAATATCTACAAGAAGGGGGCTGACAAGTTCGGAGAAAAGTCAGCGTGGGAACGCCTCATCGACCGGAATGACAGCGGCAAGAAGCGCCCGATGGTCATTGTGTACGACGAGGGCCACAACTTCTCTGACCAACAAGCCAACCTTCTGAAGCAGCTTGATCCGGACGCATACCTAGTTGCATCCGCAACCCTAAAGCTGCCAGAGGCCTTCGAGCGCGACGTTCTCAGGCACATTCAGCTTTGGTTCGAGTCAACCTGCGATAGCGATAAAGAGGCGCTGACGGAACTCGAAGCGGTCGATAGCAAAGCGCGCCCCTCTTATACGAATTTCATTACCACCAGCGTACGCAGTGAAGCCGTCGTTAAAGCGGAGTTAATTAAGCGAGCTATCCAATTCGACGGCACGACGGCGAACATGGAGCAATCGTTGGATAGCCTCATTGGCCGCATGCAGTCCATCGAGCAGGAAATATCACTGCGTAAGCTGGGGTTCCTCCCCAAGGCAATCTATGTTTGCAATACGAACATGGTCGATGGAGAGCGGGATGACCATACGCAGATGTTCCAACTTCGAAAGGCTGCGCCTATCCGTATTTGGCGCTACCTTGTTGAAGACAAGAAGATCGACCCCAAGACGATTGCCGTTTACGCAAACTTGAAGTTTGCCGAAGGCAATAAGCCGGATGAATTCAAGCTCTTCTCGAAAAAGGAGAGTGACTTCGATGACTTCACTGCGGGAAATTATCGCCACATTATCTTCAACCAGGCTCTGCAAGAAGGCTGGGATGACCCAGCCTGCTATCTTGCATACATCGACAAGAGCATGGGTTCCTCGATCCAGGTCGAGCAAATTATAGGTCGGGTGCTGCGCCAGTACGGTGCGAAGCACTATGACGCTCCAAGCTTGAACTCAGCACACTTCTTTCTTCGGGTAGATGACGAAAGCGTCTTCACCAAGGCAATATCAGAAGTGAAGAAAAAGCTTCAGAGCCAAGGTGCCCCGCTTGAGATTGTGGAAAGTTTCGGCGGTGGAAAGTCGGCTGCCCACGATATCGAGCCTCGGAGTGAAGTATCGGTCGAGCTCTGCAAGGTGAATGTCGATGCTGATGACGCCTGTGATGCTATCCGCGATCTCCTGGCAGAGTTTCCTGTTTTCCAAGAAGGCGATGGGAATTCCGTCGCCGCTGGTAAGGTTGCCAAACAAGAGGTCGAGCTGACGGCTCTGACCAGCAAGCTTGCGGATACAACTTGGGAAGTGCAGGGGCACACTAACCCAGTTCGGCTTCGTTGGCTCATTGGTACTGCATTGCGAGCTCGTTCAACTCGCGCCCTTGCGGTCACTGACCTGCAAGACTCGAAGTTTGACGTTCGCGTACAGGTTCAAAGCATCGCCAATAAGCAGGCCGAAGCCGTCGCAAGGGATATTGTGTCTGCGTACTATCAACACTCTGAACTGGTGTACGCGAGCGAGTCGAGGTTCATTTTCGGAAGCATGCGGGTTCCGCAAAACGCCCCGACCTTCAAGAATAGCCTCTATGAGCAGTATGGCGGGCTGAATAAGTTCGAGCTTCCCTTCGCAGAAGCGCTCGATGAATCTGGTCATCCTTGGCACAGAAACCCGAGTGCAGGTGGCTTTCATATTCCGTTGTTGACTGAAGGGGATACAGGAGCCTTCTACCCCGACTTCATCGTCTGGAAGGGTAACCTCGTCTACTGCCTCGACACCAAGGGGCAACATCTTTTAACGGATGCGATTGCTCGTAAGCTCTTTGATATTCATGAAGATGGAAAAATAAAGCTACATGTTCGCTTCATCTCAGAGGGCAAGCAGACCGTTATCGGCGGCAAGGCGGTTGCTGGTGGGTATACCGTTTGGAAGATGAAAGCTGGAGCTGTGACGCCGATCCACGTCACCTCGCTTACGAAAGCGGTGGGCGAGTGCCTCAAGTAGAGGCGCTCCTCTTTCCCCCCACTCAGATGCCCCGTTCACAGCTCCCAGCCCAAATCCTTGTCGAGTTCGCGCTGCCGCCTGCGCTCTTCGCCTAGTTCCTGCTCGCGCTCCTTCAGACGGGCCTTTTCTCGCTCCTGCTCTTCCACCCTGGCTTTGCCCAACACGTCGGCAAGCCTGCTGCGTATATCCCGGTCGCCCTGCCCCAGCGAATGATCATGCTCCTCGCCCTGATCATGCCCTGCGATCCGCGCCAGACGCTGCTTGATCTCGTCGGGGTCCAATTCCTTCGCCTGCCGTCCAGCGGCAGCGCGCAACGCCGCCAGCCCTGCGCTGACATGGCCCTGCCCCTCTTCCCGGGCACCGGCCCAGGCATCGCGCGCCAGCTCAAGCCGCTCCCGCATTTCCGCAAACACGGCCTTGGCTTGGCGCACGGCATGCACCCGCGCGCCACGCTGGGTCAGCGGTTCATAGTCGCGGCCCTCGGCCTCGGCGGCCAACTGCGCGCGGCGCTCAATGGCATTGGCGGCGGGGCCAAGCTTCAGCTCTGGCTCGCGGTCCAGTTCCTCGGCCTTCACTGTGTCGCCCATGGACAGCGCGATTTCGCGCTGCACCTCTAGCGACCGATGATCGACGCGCTCCTTCTGCCCTTCCAGTTCAAGGGCACGGTTTTGCAGCTCGGCCCAGTAGCCGCGCAGGACCTCGATCTCCGGCCCGCCGGTGCTGGCGGCATCGAGAATGCGCGTCTTGTCGGTCAGCCCCTCGGCGGACAAAACGCGGGTGGTGGTCAGGATATGGGCATGATGATTGCGCTGATCGCCCTCGCGGTGTGGCGCATGAATCGCCACATCTGCCGCCACCCCGTAGCGATCAACTAGCGCCTGGGCAAAAGCCCGCGCGATGTCGATCCGCGCGCCATCCGATAGCTCGGACGGCAAGGCCAGTTCCCATTCGCGGGCGGTCACCGAATTGGACCTGGTCTCGCGGGCCTCGGCGGCGTTCCACAGCGCGGCGCGGTCCTGCGCCCAGTCGGGGGCATCCTTGGGGGCGAGAATGAAGCAGGCTTCGACCCCGCGCTTTGCGGTGTAGTCGTGCATGCGCCCCTCCCGGTCGCAAGCGATGACGGAAGCCGACCGATAGGCCGCCGCCGCCGTGGCCGACCGCCCGGCGCTGCGTTTGATCGTCTTGACCGAGAGGTGGTAGCTGGCCATGGCCGCGCCCTACCGATCCGGCGACGGGCAAGGGCTGGCGGACTGCCGGACAGGCAAACTGGCAGACAGGCAAACGGCCGGGCTGTCTGCGGGCCATCCGGGCAAGCAGGCCACCACGCAAACCGGCAGACATGCAACCACGCCGACAGGCGGGCAAGCATGCTGCCGGGCATGCGCGGGACCATCGCCAGGATGGGCCATGGTTTGCCGGACAAGCGCAGCGCGGCAAACCCGATCCGGCAGAAGGTCCCGCTCTCGGGACAGGCGGAACCGGATCGCCCGCTGACATGGGCGACCTCGCGGAACCGTCCCGCTCTCGGGGCCAGTTCCAATGAGGGCGACAGTGACAGCGGGGCGTGATCCAAGCCGCGCAAGGCTTGGCCGGGATGGGTTCGGGAAGGCGGGACGCGCTTCCTGATCCGTTGCAGCAGGCAACGGACTGGGGACGCCGTCGGCGGGGGGCCATGCCCCCGGAGAGACCGCACGCAAATCTCGGAAGCGCCGCAGGCGGTGGAGAGTTTGCATAAGTGCGCCCTTAGGGGCGCCGATTTCTGCTCAGCGTTGTGACGGCTCACTAACTGGTAGCTCCGACAAAACGCGCGGTGACGGATGATAGCTCGCTATGGACAGGTGATTGGTGTCAACTAGTGGATGGCTCGTCGGCGCAAGAACCCAACAGAGTTTCCCTCTGCCTACGAAATGCTGCTCGTAGCGCTTCCGTCGGTGAGAGCGGAGAGTCCAAAACCTCGAAGAATGCTTGATGGTCGCATGGCTTCAAGGTCGTGACGTCCGCGCTGTTGTCGTTTGCCGGTTTCATGTCTTCGGACCCCCCAATAAGCATGCGCTGTAACTCGTCAGCCGACAGCCGTAACCGAGTAGTGCGGTGTGCCATTCCAAACAAGATCCCAGGACGCGCCCGGCCGGACGTTCTGGATGGCGTGGGGCTCGAAGCAGACGAGGCAATTCCCGCCCGGAGCGGGAGCCCGAACTGAGGGGTAGATCAGGCCCCGCGATCCACTCCGACGGAGATGCTGGGCGAGGCTTTGGCCCTCGGGATATCCGACAGCCGGATCGGGATGCAGAGCCGGATGGCCCGGCTCGTCGGTCATGTCATCGAAGATGCCAATGAAGTCCGCCAGCAGTTCCACATACCGGGCGCTGTCATGAAAGCTGCCGGTAAAGCCGAGTTCGCGCGTGCGGTGCCACGCCACTTCGCTGACGGACACCATGACATCCCATGCGCAATACCAGGCGCCGCGCTCCTCGGTGTTGAAGCGGTTTCCGCCGGCGCGGGTATAGGTGAAGGCAGCATTGACGTGACTGTCGCCATAGATGCGCAAATCACGGCTCCGGCGCTGCCAGGCCAGCTCGCGCGGGTCCAGATGCGGGTTGCGGCCACGTTCCGCCAGAAGACGGCCGCTGGTCAGGCCCTCGATCTCCGCCAGAATCTCCATCTCGTCATCGGCATCGACGAGACCGCGCAAAGATGGCGGCTTGTGGTAAGTGGCGGGCAGGAGACGGACGAGACCACGATCGGAAACCTCGGTCTGCTTCATGCCCCACCACGCAACGCATCAAGATAGGTCCGCACCGCGAGGATCTGCGGCAAGCCCCCGTCGATGGCAGTGTCAACCGGACGGCTGCCCCCGAAAAGCGGGCCGGTGTTCGGTCGGGTAAACCAGCTTCGCGCGAGCGGCTCGGAGAAGTAGAGTTCGAGCGACTTGTAAATGCCGATCACGGCACTGAGCCGCAGCAACTGATCCTTGGTCAGCTCCCCCGCGAAATCAGGCTTCTTGGCGCGCTTCCATGTGCTCTCTGACATGTCGGCAAGGCCAGCCGCTTCCTTGAGGCTGAGACCCCAGGCGTCGGCCACGCGCGCGTAGGCCTTCAACGCGATGGCGTTAACTTGTGCAGGTTCCCGGATTTTCTCTGCGACTTGCATGTCTTCCTCCATCGCTCTCAACATAGTTCATATGGCCTATTTGTAAAGATCAAATGAACCTCTTGTGCTCTCACCCGAACCGCCGCCCTCCTTCGGTGAAGGTGTACTCGTTGACGATGATCCCCTCCTCGATGGCCTCATCCGAGGTGAGGTGGTCGTATTCAGCCTCAAGCTGCCGGTAGAGCCAGCGGGCCAGATCACGCAGCGCCTCGGTCACGATCTCCTCGGAGTCCTCGGTCTGTGGCTGCAAGATCGGGCCGTCCCGCGTGACGTCAACGACCATGGTGTATTCATGGTAGTAGCGCCCGCGATGGCTGACGTCGGCGGAAAGCTGGTAGAAGTTCCGCCGCTGGATGGCCTGCAGCCGGTCGGCGATACCATGCAGAGTGGCATCCGTCGGAGCGTAGTCCCGGATGCGCGCGGCCGCACCCTTGGCGTGGGACCAGTAGCCCTCGAAGCAGGCTCCGTCGCCTTGGCTCCAGAACCCTGCAAACCAGATGCAAGGCTTGGCCCGCGTGCCGCCGCCCATCAGGCGGACGGGGGTGGTCTTCAGGCGGATACCGAGGATCTCGCAGACCCGCTCGAAATCCTCATAGACCGCGTCCCACCAGTCGTCGTGAGGGCCGAGTTCGTGATACCAGCTGCGCGCCTTTTCCTTGGCCGCATCCGAGAGTTCGGGGAACTGGTAGATGGTGGTGCAGATGACCTCAGGCATCGACCTCCTCCCCATTCAGTGCGGCGACCAGCCATTCCTGGCTGCTGGTCCAGCCGATGGATTTGTGCGCGCCGAGGTCGATGACATGCGCGCCACCGCCGAAGGCGTCGAGGCGCGACCGGGAACAAGTCAGGGCGTACTGGAACCCCCAGAGCCCGGTGAGGTCGAGGTCTTCAGCAAGGCGCAACACGAAGCGGATGACGGCATCGAAATCGCCGTGCTCGTCATCATGGATCCAGAGGGTGCTGCCCTCGTGTGCATCCTGGCGCACGAGTGTGGAGCCCGCGACGTCCGGCTCGTCGGCGTCCTGATCGGCTTCGCGCAAGCTCTGGAACAGCGCGAGCGCGCGGGCAGCCTTGTCGGGCGTGCCGACGTCGAGCAGGCACGAGAAATGGGTGAAGTAATCCGCCATGGGAACCTCCTGAATGGGGTAGACCCGGCCAAGAGGCCGGGCGCTGTGTCGGGATGAGGGGGTGGTTGGGAACAATCAGCCGGCCGGATCGTCGCCCGCCGCCTGTCGCGCGGCATGCGCGCAGAGCATCTGTCGGTAGAAGCGCTTGCGCGCCGTCCGGAAACCGCGAACAGACCGGGTGTCGGGATGAAGCGCCCGGACTGCAGCGCGCAGGACGGCATAGGGCGAAGCGGTCATTGGCAGGCCCAGGCGCTGATAGGCCGGATCGGTCATCTCAGATGACCTCGACCACGGGCGAGGCGATATGCGGATCGACCAACGCCTCGATCCGCGCCGACCGGCTCATCCAGGGCTCCGGCCGTATGGCCTTCACCCAGTCAGCGAAGTTCGGGATGAAGCCGAGGTCTTCCTTCACATGTTGTTCGCCCACCCAGCGGGTCGGGATGATGCGGCCGGTCGAGAGCGTGAGGGTCGGCCCAAAGATGGTCTCGGCCATGAATATGCCCTCCGCGTGGTGGCGCAGCGCCCGGTGTCGGAAGTCAGCAGTGATCTCCTTGCTCTGGTCGAACCATGAATGCACCGCGATGAAATCGTCGACCGTGCCGCCCCATTTCTTCACCGAGGAGCGGGCATGGTGATAGCAACTGTCTTTCAGGGGACCGCAGAAGCATAATCTGTTGCGTCTCGCGCCATCGCGTTGATGATCGTGAGCAGCTTGCGGGCGCATGCTGTAATCGCAAGTTTCGGCGGCTTTCCAGAATCTTGCAGTCTGGCTCGAAACGCCGCCAACGTCGGATCGAACCGGCTGGCCACAAACCCCGCGAGGTAAAGGGCTCGCCTGATGTCGGCTCTGCCACCCCAGACTCGTCTCTTGCCTCTGGATAAACCTGAGTCACAAGCCTGTGGCGCAAGTCCAGCAAGCGCAGCAATCTGCTTGGCCTTCAGTCTTCCGAGCTCGGGCAATCGAGCAAGTATCACGGCAACCAGTGCCGGTCCGATCCCAGGTGCCGTGCGAAGTCGACGTGCCTGTTCGAGAAGAGACCCGGAAGCCGCGATGTGGCGAGCGATCTCCTTCTCAACTTCATCGAGATGATCCTCAAGAATCGCAACAAGACGCTGAATTTCCCGCCGGATCCATCCGTCGCGGCTTGTTCCGAGGCGGTTTCTCTCAGCCTGGATCGCAGCGACCAAATCCTCGCGTCGCGCCACCAGGTCAGCCAAGCGCACGCGGTCAGGATCCGGGATGGGGAGAGGGACAAGGTCCAGTGCTTTCCCCATTCGGGCAAGAATCGCCGCATCAACCTTGTCGGTCTTTGCCAGCTTTCCCGTCGCCCTCGCAAACTCGCGCGCCTGCCGAGGGTTCACACGTATGAAACGTGCTTCCGCCTTGATCAGGGCTTCGATCAATGGCCGCTCATAACCACCTGAGGCTTCCAACACGATGACTGCGTCGTGCGCCGCCTTTGCGAACTTGGCAAGCGATTGCTTTGTAGACTTTATCCGCTCATGGCGGCCGCTGGACAGATAATGGACGTCGATCCAGTCCATGGCGACATCGACGCCAATGAATTCGTGAGAGGCCATTCCGGCACCTATCCTTGTTCTGCGGGATAGACACCTTGGGGAGTCCTCCCAGGCAACTGTTCAGGTTGAGCAACGGTCAGCTGGCGAGCCCCATGCTATCACTCGGGCTTGGTTGCCCAGGGATGTGTCGGGGTCTCGCCAGCCACCCTGATTATGCCAGCTTCCCAATAGACAAGGGATGTGCCATCGCCGCCCCCTCAGAAATCATGGGTGAAGAGTTCGGACGAGGTGAAGCGCTCGTTGAACTCGAGGTGGATGCAGCGGGCCGCGGCGTCGAAGCAGAACTCGCCCCAGGCCCCATCGTTGTTTTCCCAGCCGCTGTGGGTGTCAGAGAGGAAGTCATAGGCCAGCTGCTCGACGACATCCTCAAGCAGGAGCTGCCGTATCTCGACCTCGGGATCGTCCCAGGTCAGCGCCGCGTATTCAATCTCTGTCGCGGGAAACTCGACCGCGGTCTCGCCGGACCAGGCGTCGATGCTTTCGATCTGGCCGCTGTCCCCGGCCCCGTCGAAGGTCACGGTGACATGGGTGATGCCGACGGCCGTGAGGCCATCGAAGAGGCGATCCTTGTTGCCGGGGCGCAGCGCGTCGATGCGGGCCGCGCGTTCTGCATGCGCCGCGAAGATCTGCGCCATGTCGGCGGTCGGGGGCGCCATCGGCGGCGCGAGGGTGGGTTCAGTCATGTTCATCGGGTGTCTCCGGTAGGGGAAGGGATCGAAGCCGGGCCGGGCGATCTCTCTCCCCCGGACAAACTCCAAATCCCCCCTGCCCTTCTCTGTCTCTCGGGCCTCACGCAGCGACCTGCAGCGCCCGGGCGGCGAATCCGCGCCAGAGCGGGTCGACGAGCCGTCCGTCCAGAAGATCGGCGCGGTGGCGCAGCCGCTGCGCCAGATCGGGCTCACCCCAGGCGGCCGCGCGGCCCGCCTGCGCGCGCAGCTGGCTTGCTTCGGTCACCACACCCCGCGCCTCGGCCGCGCTCGTTACCGGGTGGCACCAGGCGACGGCGTGGTCGCTGGCGGCCCCGGCCAGCACGAGGCGCGCGTCGCGGTCGAGGATCGCCAGAAGCTGGGGCGGAGCATCCGGGGCGGTGCCCTCGGCATGGTCGATCGCGCCCTGCATGGCATCGGACAGCGTCGCGAAACGGGAGAGGACCAGGGGAGCGGCCCGCCCCGTCAGAAGGTCGGCTGGTGCGCGGCGCGACAGGGTCAGGGCGAAGGGGTGGTTGGGGTATGTCTCGCCTGAGGGAAAATGCGGCGGAACGCCCCGCGCGTGGGCGGTCGGCTGGATTGGCAAGGGCAGGTCAAACATGAGAAGATCTCCGACGGCGCGGGAAGCCTCTGTCCCCGCCTCATCCGTCAAAGACCAAACCGCCGCCCTCTTCCTCGAAGGGGCGGCGGCAGGTCTGCAGAGGCCATCAGAGCTTGCCGAGGGCCCGCAGGCTCAGCTCGGTCCCTGCCCCGACGATGATGTGGTCGTGCAGCGTCAGTCCGAGGTACTTGCAGCCCTTCTGGATCTCCTTGGTCATACTGAGATCGGCCTCCGAGGGCGTCGGATCGCCCGAAGGGTGGTTATGGATCAGGATCAGGGCGCTGGCGTTCAGCATCAGCGCCAGCTTGATCACCTCGCGCGGATAGACCGGGACATGGTCGACTGTGCCGGTCGAGAGAAGCTCATCGGAGATGATGCGGTTCTTGCGGTCGAGGTAGAGGACGTGGAAGCGCTCGATCGGACCTCGAACGCTAAACGCGCAATAGTCCGTCAGCGCCTGCCAGCTGCCAATGACCGGGTTCTGGCTGAGGTAGCGGCCGAGGATATCGCGGGCCTCGAGGATGACGGTTTCTTCCTGGGGGGTCATGGGAGTTCTCGCTGAAATGCGCAGGTCGAAGCCCCCTGCCCTCTCGGGGCGGGGCCATTAGCGTGCGTGTGGAAGGGGAAAGTGCGACCGCCGCGCGCGAGGGCGGTCGCGTTGCCGAGCCCAGCCTCAGCCGACCCGGTCGAGGAGCTTCTTGGCGCGCCCTTCCATGTCGAGCCGGGCATCCTGCTGGGTCTTGTCGCGCGCGAGCCGCGTGATGCCCTGCACGAAGTCGAAGATGCTTTCGGGCGGGCGGCCCTCTTCCATCAGCACCTTCTCAATGATCTTGCCGGACTCGGCTTTCGAGAAGCCGCGCTTCCTGAGGAAGTCGTCCCGGTCCTCATCCGTGCGCGCCACGATCTGCTGCCGCGCGGCCTTGATTCCGTTCACGAAACCCTGCGGCGAGGAATTGGCAAACCGCGTCAGCGCCGGGGCCGCCTCATGTGCGAAGCGCGAGGCGGCGTATTTCGAGTGGCGGATCTTGATCTCCTGGAAATCCTCGACGCCCCAGAGGTTGCGGTTCTGGCACACCGCCCGAAGGTAGAAGCTCGCCATGCCGAGCGTCTTGGCGCCCACCTCGGAGTTCCAGCAATAGAAGCCCCGGAAGTAGAGATCAGGGGAACCGTCCGGCAACCGGCCCGCCTCGATCGGGTTGTGATCGTCGACGAGGAACAGGAAGACGTCGCGGTCCGAGGCATAGAGCGTGGTCGTGTCGCGGCTGATTTCGACATCGGGGTTGTAGACCCCGGTCGACCAGTCGAGCACCCCCGGCACCTTCCAGCGCGTGTCGCCGGTGCCATTGCCCGCGATCCGTTGCACCGCCTCGACCAGTTCATGGTCATGGATGCGGCCGTAGTCCGGCCCGGTCACAGCGCGCAATTCAGTGCGGCCATCCTCGGTCTCGAAAGTCTTCACCTGCTCGGCGCGGTGGTTGGTCAGGCCATACTGCAGGTTGATCCCCGCCAGCGGCGCGGGCAACTGCCGCAGGTAGGAGGCCGGAGCGCCGACGATGCTGGCAAGCTGGCCGAACGCCCAATGCGTGGGCGCAACAGGTTCATGCGCTTTCGGCAGCATCAGATGCAACCGCTCGGGGTTATCGCGCGCGGCCTCGACCCGGATATCCGCCGTCTGCACCACTCGGCTACGGCTGCGGTCGGACCGACCTTTCACATTGGCCCAGAGATCGTCGAGCGACAGATACCGCTCATCATCGGGCCGGTTGAACCATTCGGACGACACTCGCCCGTTCCGCTCACCCCGACTCACATCCACTTTCCAGCCACCCGCCCGCGTCGGTGCGACTGGATCCAGAACTTCTACAACGCCCATCGGCTATCTCCCGCGACGGGCGCCAGGAGCCACTCTCCCAGCCCTCAACCCGTCGCCGGGAAATCGACACTCCTCTTACTCTGGCTGATGTGAAGGGCGGAGAGCCGCCTGACTACAGCGCGGCATGGCCGCTGCAGCAATCTATCGAAGCAGCCGTTCGGGCGCACTGCAGCGAGTTCCCAGTCAGAACCACCGCGAGGGGCGGAGAGCGCTCTGTTGGGCACGCGGCATGGTAGTCACCGCAAGGCCAGGAAAGCGGACTAACGGCGGCGTGCCCTTGCAGATGCCACAAACTTTGCAAAGCACCCTTCACAAGACCTGGATCAACCGGTCACCTCGCCATAACGCATTGATCATCAACAGACATCTGGAATCCCTTGTTGCAGCGCCAGCGGTTGCCGGACCGATCAAGGTGAGCGTCGTCGGGAAGGACAATCCTGCTGCAGGCTGTCCCATCCTGCTCGAAGCCTCTTTCGCAGCGCCATCCCTGCCCGTAGGTGCTCGTATCAAGGAATGCATTCTCGGGGACGGGAACCGGGTCACAGCTGCCGCGGACCTCAAAGAACCCGCGCTCGCAGCGCCAGGCCGCGCCGTGGCTGGCATTGGTAGGATAGGCGTTGTCGGGCAGGACGATCGTGAGGCATGAGCCGGAAGTCGCGATATAGCCGCGCTCGCATTCCCATCCGTTCCCTGAAGAACTGCCGGTCAGAAATGCGTGCTCCGGCACTTCGATCTGATCACAGCTGTGGCGCAGTCTCCGATACCCGCGCTCACAGTCCCACCCTGATCCGCCATCTGACAGAAAGGCATTCAAAGGGATCGGAATCGCAAAGCATGAGCCGCTCTTTTCGGCATAGCCATGCGTGCACTCCCAGCCTGTGCCATAGGATCGGCCCGTCGGGTAGGCGTTCTCAGGTAGAATGATCTCGGCACACGACTCGCCGTCGGACCGATAGCCAAGGTTGCATTCCCAGCCGCCACCGAACCGTCGCTCCGTGGCGTTGTCCGGAATTGCCCCGTGGCCCCCCTGCTGTGCCAAGACGGGAGTTGTGGAAAGTAAACAGAAGCCCAGGATTAGGCCCATGAAACTGGACAGCCTGATGATCGATTTCCGGGCCATGATCGAGAACTTCTCCATTCGAGTTGCGTCGGCAGCATTTGCCGAGCACCATGTTTCCTTGCTCTGCCTTGAGGAATTGGCCTGCCTTCAGTGGATTTCCGGCATCGATCGTGATCCGCCCGGAGCCTGGCCCCGGGCAAGAGGTCCTGCAATCGTCATCCGTGACAGCGCCATTCGCTGAAGGCTGGTCAGAGCAATGATCAGGCGGCAGGCAGTTCGAGCGCAGCCAGACAGGCGGTCGCAAGATCGCGGTTTGGCGCATCACTTCCGGGCATTGTCGCCCAGCCGGTTGCGATAAGCGCGTCGCGTCGTCTGGGAGTTGTCGCCTGCTGGATCGTGGCGATCTTGCTGACGCGCTCCGGATCGGCCGTAGACATCGCCAGGCAGACCGGAACCAGCGCAGCAACGGTTTGTTCGGTAGCGACGGTCTGCGCCAGACGGTTGGCGCCTCCGGCTGTGGACCATCCCGCCCATCCGAAGCCGATCACAGCAACTGCGATACCGCCGATGATGCCGCCATAAATGCCGGGCTTGAGCCATTCAGGAGTATTCATGTTTGCGCCCTTTCAGGATGCAGGCCTCTTGACCACAGAGCACATCGCTGGATGTTTCTGATGCGAAGCCGGGTGCGGTTCGAAAGAAAGATGTCGTTCGGCAGCTGGTGCAGAGGATCCGTGGCCAAAGGCGACCTGAACGGATCCGCCCAACCGAAGCCAGTATTATGCAGCGGCCGCCCCGAGAGACTGACGGGTGTTAGCATCGCGCAGGCCGTTTCTGAATTATTCCCGGAATTCCGTGTTTTCTGTCGGTGAGAACGTATGGCGGCCACCGGGGAAACCACTCGCGCAGTTTTCGTGCATCTCATCGACGCTCAGCGATCATGACCTCGGTGGTGATCAGAAGGCCCGCAATCGATGCGGCATCCTCGAGCGCGATCCGCACCACCTTTGTCGGGTCGACGATACCGGCCTCGAACATGTCGACGAAGCTCTCTGCCTGCGCATCGAACCCGAAGCCAGCGCGACCTGCCTCGATGATCTTCCCCGCGACTACAGCGCCGTCGATCCCGGCATTCTCGGCGATCTGGCGCAGAGGCGCCTGTAGCGCCCTGCGGATGATCCTGATCCCGGCGTCCTCCTCGGGATTGTCGCCTTTCATATCGGCCAGCAGATTTCCGGCGAGGAGGAGCGCGACCCCTCCGCCCGGGACGACGCCCTCCTCGACGGCCGCGCGCGTCGCATGGAGCGCATCGTCAATCCTGTCCTTGCGTTCAGTCACCTCTGTCTCGGTGGCGCCCCCGACGCGGATCACGGCAACGCCGCCCGACAGGCGTGCCAGCCGCTCCTGCAGCTTTCCCTTCTCGTAATCCGACGCTTCACCCTCGATCTGCGCGCGGATATGGCCGATGCGAGACGCGATCGCGGCCTTGTCGCCCTGACCGCCGATCAAGGTCGTGGCGTCCTTGCCGACGAGGATTTTCTTCACCGTACCCAGCCGTGCCATCGTCACATCTTCAAGCCGCGTTCCAAGCTCGGCCGAGATCACCTCGCCACCCGTCAGAATGGCGAGATCTTCCAGCATGGCTTTGCGGCCATCGCCGAAGCCAGGGGCCTTGACCGCCGCAACCTTCAGATCAGCGCGGAGCTTGTTGACGACCAGCATCGCAAGCGCCTCGCCTTCGATATCCTCCGCAACGATCAGCAGCGCTCTGTCGGCCTCCAGCACCTCCTCAAGCAACGACAGCATCGGCTTGAGGGCCGATAACCTGCTGTCCAGTAGAAGGATGACGCAGTCTTCGAGTTCCACGGTCATCTTTTGCGCGTCGGTGATGAAATAGGGGCTCAGCCAGCCGCGATCAAACTGCATGCCCTCGACGATTTCTGTCGTTGTCTCGATGCCTTTTGCGTCCTCGACGGTGATGACACCTTCCTTGCCGACCCGCTCCATCGCATCTGCGATCTGTCGGCCGATGGCGGCATCGCCGTTCGCCGAGATCGTTCCGACCCGCGCGATTTCGTCACTGTCGCGAACTGGCCGCGACATGTCCCTGATGCCCGTGACGGCAGCCTTTACAGCCTTGTCGATGCCGCGTTTCAGTTCCATCGGGCTCATGCCGGCTGCCACCGCCTTCATGCCTTCCCTGACGATGGCCTGCGCAAGGACGGTGGCGGTCGTCGTGCCATCTCCGGCCTCGTCATTAGTGCGGGTCGCAACTTCCCGAACCAGCCGGGCGCCTATGTTCCCGAACCTGTCCGCAAGCTCGATCTCTTGCGCAACGGTCACACCGTCCTTGGTGATACGCGGAGCACCAAAGTCCCGGCCCAGGATGACATTGCGCCCCTTCGGGCCGAGGGTGATCCTGACCGTATCGGCGAGGATATCGATGCCTTTCACCATGCGACTACGGGCTTCGGTGCCGAAGAGAACGTCTTTCGCAGACATGTCAGTCGCTCCTGAAAATTGGCAATGTGGAAGCAGGGCAATAGTCCTGCGAAAAAGGGCGTGACCGATCCCGATGTACTGCCCTCTTTTTTTGATGGCCGCCGTCTCGGGATCCCTCTGGCCTGAGAGAGCGCGGTGCTACGGCCGGCCGGATGGGTTTATCCCGGCCATGATCCCGTTGATCAGGCTGGCTACGCTTTGATGCATCTGCATCTCCGTTGCATCGCCCGCCGCATTCTCATGTGCCGCGGCCGCATCGCGGAGCACACCTGCAATCTCGCGTTCGGGCAGAAGTTTGTGGTCATGGATGGCGAGCAGGAGAGCCTCACATATGGAAAGTGCCGCCATTCCTGCATGATCTGTCTGGCCGGGCATCGCGAGGCGTCCTTTTGGTATAGAAGAGGGTCAGGACAGGGGCAGAATCCTGATGAGCTGCATCACCCTGACAGGAAGTTCTGTCGGCCGGACTGATCCAGAGCAGCCAGCCCGACTGCCTGTCGTGAATTCCGCACCAACCGGGAGAAGCTGTTGAACCCTATTGAGAGCAGTCCGCTGACCCGGAAACTGTCGACCTTCGTGGCCCTGTCGGATGTGGATCTGGAGACACTTGCGCGCTTTCATCGGCGGCGCAGAACCTTCCTCGCCGGGCATGAGATGATGCACGAGGGCCAGTCGAATGCTTCGGCCTACATTCTGGCCGAAGGCTGGGCCTGCTCCTACAAGATGCTGCCCGATGGCGGACGGCAGGTCATCAACTTCCAGATTCCCGGCGATTTTCTGGGTTTGCGCAGCATCCTGTTCCGAACGTCAGACCTCAGCCTCGAGGCGCTGACGGATATCGAAGCCTCCGAGGTCTTTGCCCCGGATATCCTCGGCGCATTTTCCGAGGCGCCCCGGCTTGCCACCGCCGTCCTCTGGGCCTCATCCCGCGACGAGGCGATGATGGTCGAGCATCTGGTCAATCTCGGGCGGCGCTCAGCGGTGGAGCGGATGGCGCATCTGCTGATGGAACTCGGGGCACGGCTGAACCATGTGGGGATCGGCGACAGGACGGGATTCTCCTGTCCCCTGACCCAGTATCATCTGGCCGATGCCCTTGGTCTGAGCGCCATTCACGTTAACCGGGTGCTGCGACAGTTGCGGGAGGACGGGCTGGTCACGTTCCGGCAAGGCAAGGTGACCTTCAACAATTTCGAGGGCCTTCAGGCACTGGCGGGTTTCGACACC
>Ga0209368_1000642_pt1 | contig 24879 bp, 25 predicted proteins | sample EBPBio242008_DNA_FD_185862 | JGI IMG/M metagenome (GOLD analysis project Ga0209368, IMG submission 185862) | Wastewater treatment Type I Accumulibacter community from EBPR Bioreactor in Madison, WI, USA - Reactor 1_4/24/2008_ DNA (SPAdes)... | ecosystem: Engineered > Bioreactor > EBPR >...
GGGATGCCGGTGGCGAAGACCGCCTCGTGCAGGTGGCGGCGCCCCGAGACGCGGAGGCGGCGGTCGTTCATCCAGGCGCCGGCGCCCTTTTCGGCCCAGAAGAGTTCGTCCTTGGCGGCGTCGAAGACCACGCCCGAGACGATCTCGCCCTTGTGTTCCAGAGCGATCGAGACGGCCCAGTGGGGCATGCCGTGCAAGAAATTGGTGGTTCCGTCGAGGGGGTCCACGATCCAGCGGCGGGTCGGGTCGGCGCCGTCCTGCCCGCCGGTCTCCTCGCCCAGCCAGCCATAGGTCGGGCGGGCGCCGAGGAGTTCCTCCTTGATGATCCGCTCGGCCTCGCGGTCGGCGCGGGAGACGAAGTCGCCGGGGCCCTTGGACGAGACCTGAAGGTTCTCGACCTCGCGGAAGTCCTTGACGAGGGAGCGGCCGGCCTTGCGGGCGGCCTTGATCATCAGGTTCAGGTTGGCGCTGGCGGCCATGGCGGGCTCCGGATCGGGTGAAGCCGACCCCTTAGCCGAGACGGGGCCGGAAGGGAAGGGGGTGGGGGCGTCCGAGCTCGGACGCTTTCGCCGCGTCAATGAAATCAATGTGTTGCGGTCGCGCATTTACCGTTTGTCAAGATGTGCGCGGCCAGGGCCGCGCAAGACCTTGCGCCCTGGCGCCTGCAAAGGGCAGGCCCCAGGGCAGGGGGGCGTCCCGCCCCCGTCGCCGCAGGGGCGGCGACTCCCCCGGAGTATTTGGGCAAAGAAGAAGCCGGGAGGAGTTGCAGGGGGGCGACGGTGGTGGCAGGATGGACCCATGAAACACGCTTTCACCCGCGAGCGCCGACCTGGCCCTGTTTCCGCCCTGCTTTCCTGAAGCAGGGCTGACCGGTCGCATCTTCGGACAGCCCATGACCCGCGCCCCGGTGGCGCTGATCCCGTCATATGAAGGTTGTCCCATGTCCGTCCTGTCGCTGCGTTCCGTTGGCCTTGTCCTGGCCGAGCCGCTGTTTTCCGACCTGTCGTTTTCCCTGGTTCCCGGTGCCCGGCTTGGCCTGGTGGCCGCCAATGGCCGGGGCAAATCCTCGCTTCTGAAGCTGATCGCGGGCGAGATCGAGCCCAGCTCTGGCCAGATCACCCGCGCGCGCGGCCTGACCCTGGCGCATGTGAGCCAGGATCCCGATCCCGCCCTTGCCACGTTGTCGCTGCGCGAGGCGGTGGCGCGGGGCCTGCCGGCGGATGGGTCGATGGACTGGCGGGCGGATGTGGTGCTGGACGAACTGGCGGTGCCGTGGGAGTTGCGTGACACCGCCTTTGCGGCGCTGTCGGGCGGCTGGCAACGCACCGCGCTTCTTGCGGCGGCTGCGGTGGGCGAGCCGGACCTTTACCTTCTGGACGAGCCGACCAACCACCTGGACCTTTCGCGCATTGGCGTGCTGACTCGCTGGCTGGCCGGCCTGCCGCGCGACGTGGCGGTGATCGTGGCGAGCCATGACCGCGCCTTTCTGGACGAGGCGACCGGTTCCACCCTGTTCCTGCGCCCGGTGGCGAGCCGCAGCTTTGCGCTGCCCTATTCGCGCGCCCGCGCCGCCCTGGACGAAGCGGATGCGGCGGACGCCCGCGCGCAGGCCAATGATTTGGCGCGGGCCGAGCAACTGCGCCGGCAGGCGGCGAAGCTGAAGAACATCGGCATCAACTCGGGCTCTGACCTGCTGGTCGTCAAGACCAAGCAGTTGACCGAGCGCGCCGAGAAGATCGAGGCGGCGGCCCGTGCCGTGCACCGCGAGGGATCGAGCGGGGCGATCCGGCTGACCCATTCCGGCAGCCATGCCAAGGCGCTTGTCACGCTGGCCGATGCGGCCATCGGCGCGCCGGACGGGCGGCTTCTGTACCGCACCGGTGAGAAATGGATCGAGCCGGGCGACCGGATCGTGCTGCTTGGCGGCAATGGCGCGGGCAAGACCCGGCTGGTCGAGGCGGTGCTGGCGGCCTGCCGGGGGGAAGCGGGAGCCATCCGCGCCGCGCCCTCGCTGGTGCTGGGCCATGCCGACCAGGCACTGACCATGCTGCCGCCGAAGGCCACGCCTTTCGACCTGGTCTCGGCCTTTGGCCAGGGCGATGCCGCGACGCGGAGCCTGCTGGCGGGGGCCGGTATCCGCAGCGACCGGCAGGGCAAGCCGCTGGCGAGCCTGTCGGGCGGGCAGAAGGCGCGGCTGGCCATGCTGATGCTGCGGCTGATGCGGCCGAACTTCCACCTTCTGGACGAGCCGACCAACCATCTGGACATCGAGGGGCAGGAGGCGCTGGAATCGGAGCTGACCGCGCCCCAGGCGACCTGCCTGGTGGTGAGCCACGACCGGGGCTTCGTGCGCGCCATAGCCAACCGGTTCTGGCTGATCGAGGGCAAGCGGCTGGTCGAGGTGGAGAGCCCAGAGCCCTTCTTCGCGGCCGAGCTTGCAAGAGGCTGACGCAGGCCCCGTGCCCGTGTACTCTGTCGGGTGGGAGGTGCCGATGCGCAGCCTGTCCGCCCTTTGCCTGCTGCTTGGTTCTGCCGCTCCTGCGGCGGCGGTCGAGTGCCGGATTGCCCTGGCGCTGGCGATGGATGTGTCGCGGTCGGTGGACGGGCGGGATTACCGCGTGCAGGCAGAGGGGCTGGCCGATGCGCTGACCGATCCGGCGGTGCGCCGCGCCTTCCTTTCGGGCGATGCCCCGGTGGCCTTTGCCGTTTACGAATGGAGCGGGGTCGCCGATCAGGCCATGGTCGAGGACTGGGTGATCGTTCAGGACGAGGCGGGGCTGGACGCGCTGGCCACCCGGATGCGGGCCTTGACCCGCCCCGCGGAACGCCATCTGACGGCGCTTGGTGCCGCGCTGGACTACGGGCTGGACCTGATGCGCCGCGCGCCCGACTGCCGGCGGCTGGTGCTGGATGTTTCGGGCGACGGACAGAACAACGAGGGTCCGCCGCCTGCCCGGTCCTATGCCCGGGCGGACTGGAGCGGGATCACCGTGAACGGCCTGGCCATCGGCGAGCATGAGAGCCTGCTGCCGGAGTACTTCAGCCGGGAGCTGTTGCGCGGCCCCGGCGCCTTTGTCGAGGTGGCGCCGCGCCAGTCGGACTTTCCCGCCGCGATCCGGCGCAAGCTGATCCGCGAACTGACCGACCAGGTGGCGGAGGATGCGCGGCCGGGCGGTCTGCCGGGCTAGGGGGGCAAGGGCGGACGCCAGCTTGATCCTGCGCGCCCCCCGGCATATGAGCGGCCCGTCAGCGACGGGAGTATGGGACATGGGTTTCAAGATGGGGATCGTCGGGCTGCCGAATGTCGGCAAGTCCACCCTGTTCAACGCGCTGACGCGCACCGCCGCAGCGCAGGCCGCGAACTTTCCCTTCTGCACCATCGAGCCCAATGTGGGCGAGGTGGCGGTGCCGGATGCACGGCTGGAAAAGCTGGCGGCCATCGCCGGGTCGAAGCAGATCATCCCCACGCGCATGACCTTTGTGGACATCGCGGGGCTGGTGCGGGGCGCGTCGAAGGGCGAGGGGCTGGGCAACCAGTTCCTGGCCAACATCCGCGAATGTGACGCCATCGCCCATGTGCTGCGCTGTTTCGAGGATGGGGACATCACCCATGTCGAGGGGCGCATCGACCCGGTGGCCGATGCCGAGACCATCGAGACCGAGCTGATGCTGGCCGATCTGGAGTCGATCGAGCGGCGGCGGGCGAACCTGGCGCGCAAGCTGAAGGGCGGGGACAAGGACAGCCTGGACCAGGACCGCCTGCTGGCGCTGGCCCAGGCGGCGCTGGAAGCGGGCAAGCCGGCCCGCACGGTGACGGTGAGCGAGGATGATGCGCGGGCCTGGCGTCTGCTGCAGCTTCTGACCGCGAAGCCGGTGCTTTACGTCTGCAACGTCGAGGAGGCCAAGGCTGCGACGGGCAACAGCCAGTCGGACCGGGTGGCGGCGATGGCGAAGGCGCAAGGCGCGGCCTCGGTGGTGATTTCGGCGCGGATCGAGGAGGAACTGGCGCAGCTGCCCGACGACGAGGCGGCGATGTTCCTGGAGGAGATGGGGCTGCACGAGGCCGGGTTGGACCGGCTGATCCGCGCGGGCTACGAGCTTCTGGGGCTGCAGACCTATTTCACTGTGGGGCCGAAGGAGGCCCGGGCCTGGACCATTACAAAGGGGACGCTGGCGCCGCAGGCGGCGGGCGTGATCCACGGCGATTTCGAGAAGGGCTTCATCCGGGCGGAGACCGTGGCCTATGAAGATTACATTGCCGGCAACGGCGAGGCCGGGGCCAAGGAGGCGGGCAAGTTCCGCGTCGAGGGCAAGACCTATGAGGTCAAGGACGGCGATGTGCTGCACTTCCTGTTCAACGGCTGAGCCATGCACGGCAATGTCGACCTGAGGGAGGCGGGGCCGGAGGTTCTGGCCGGGGTGCTGCGGCTGAACCGGGCCGTGGAGGAGAAGACCTCGGTGCTGGACGGGGCGGCGCTGGACCGGCTGCTGGTGGCAAGCTGCGATGCGCCGGCGATCATCGGTGAGGGGGGCGAGGTGCTGGCCTTCCTCATCGGCTTTGCGCCGGGGGCGGATTATGCAAGCCCGAATTACCGCTGGTTTTGCGACAGGCTGGAGCGGTTCGCCTATGTGGACCGGGTGGTGGTGTCCGAGGCGGCGCGGGGGCAGGGGCTGGCGCGGCGGCTTTATGCGCGGTTCGAGGCGTTTGCAGCCGGGGCGGGGCTGGAGCGCGTGGTCTGCGAAGTGAACTCGCATCCACCGAATCCGGGCTCGGACGCGTTTCACGCGGCGATGGGGTTTGAAGAAATGGGGCGGGGGTCGCCCGCGCCGGGCAAGACGGTGCGCTATCTGGTGCGCGCCTTGCCGGGGGCGGGAGGTTGACTTTCGTCGGCGGCTGCCCCACGCCAAGGCCAGCCACAGGGAGACCGGAATGACCCGCATCGACGATTGCTTTGCCCGGCTGAGGGCGGACCGCAAGAAGGCCTTCGTGGCCTATCTGATGGCGGGCGATCCGGATGTGGCGACCTCGCTGGCGGTGATGAAGGGGATGCCGGCGGCGGGCGTGGACATCATCGAGCTGGGGATGCCCTTCACCGACCCGATGGCGGATGGCCCGACAATCCAGGCAGCGGGTCAGCGCGCGCTGGAGGGCGGGCAGACCTTGGACCGCACCTTGCAGATGGTGCGCGACTTCCGGGCGGGCGATGCGCGGACGCCGATCGTCCTGATGGGCTATTACAACCCGATCTATTCGCGGGGCGTGGACCGCTTCCTGTCCGAGGCGGTGGAGGCCGGGGCGGATGGGCTGATCGTGGTGGACCTGCCGCCGGAAGAAGACAGCGAGTTGTGCCTGCCGGCGCAGGCGGCGGGGATGAACTTCATCCGGCTGGCGACGCCCACCACCGACAGCAAGCGCCTGCCCAAGGTGCTGCAGAACACCTCCGGTTTCGTCTACTACGTCTCGATCACCGGGATCACCGGGGCGGCGGCGGCACAGGCCACGGACGTGGGCCCTGAAGTGGCGCGGATCAAGTCGCAGACCGACCTGCCGGTGATCGTGGGCTTCGGCATCACCACGCCAGAGGCGGCGACGACCATCGCCGGGGTGGCCGATGGCTGCGTCGTGGGATCGGCAATCGTGAAGGAAATCGGCGAGGGCAAGCCCGTCGCCGAGGTGCTGGCCAAGGTCAAGGCGCTGGCGGCGGGAGCCCATGCCGCCTGAGGGATGGCAGACAGAGGCGGCGGTGGCTTATGCCCGGCTGCTGTCTGACAGTTACCAGCGCCTGACGGGCGCGCCGATCCTGGGCCTTGCGGCGCCGGATGACGATCGCGCGCTGGCGGCGGCGCTGTTCGCCCTGCCGCTGCCGGTGGTGTCGCATGGCACCGAGGCCGACCCGCTGTTCCGCTATGGCAATGCGGCGGCGCTGGCGCTGTGGGAGATGGGGTGGGACAGTTTCACCCGCTTGCCCTCGCGCCTGTCGGCCGAGGACGACCCGGCAGTGCAGGCCGACCGCGACCGTCTGCTGGCCGAGGCACGCGAGAGGGGATGGACCGACGGCTATCGCGGCATCCGCATCTCGGCGAGCGGGCGGCGGTTCATGATCCTGGATACAGTCCTGTGGACGGTGCGCGACGTCGCGGGACGCGTGCATGGGCAGGCAGCCCGGATTGGACGTATTGCACCGGTTTGACCGGTGAAAACCCCTTTGCCCCCGCCCGCGTGGATTGCTAGGCAGGGGCGACAAAACCGGAGGACCGCGCGTGCCCGTCATCACCTGCATCGACGATCTGAAGAAGCTGCACCGCAAGCGGACGCCGAAGATGTTCTGGGACTACTGCGAGAGTGGCAGCTATACCGAGCAGACCTTCCGCGAGAACATCTCGGATTTCGGGAAGCTGCGGTTCCGCCAGCGGGTCGCGGTGGACATGACGGGGCGCACGACCGAAAGCACCATGGCGGGCTTTCCCGTGGCGATGCCGGTGGCTCTGGCGCCGGTGGGCAGCTGCGGGATGCAGTGGCCGGACGGCGAGATACTGGCGGCGCGGGCGGCGGAAAAGTTCGGCGTGCCCTTTACCCTGTCCACCATGTCGATCTGTTCGATCGAGGACGTGGCGGCTCATACCTCGAAGCCATTCTGGTTCCAGCTTTATGTGATGCGGGACGAAGATTTCGTCGATGCGATCATCGAGCGGGCGCGGAAGGCCAAGTGCTCGGCGCTGGTGCTGACGCTGGACCTGCAGATCCTGGGCCAGCGGCACAAGGACCTGAAGAACGGGCTGACCTCGCCGCCAAAGCTGACCATCCCCAACATCCTGAACATGGCGACCAAGCCGGCCTGGTCGCTGGCCATGGCACAGACCCCGCGGCGGCAGTTCCGCAACATCGTGGGGCATGTGAAGGGGGTGCAGAAGCTGTCGGACCTGACGGCCTGGGCGAACGAGCAGTTCGACCCCAAGCTGGACTGGGGCAAGGTGGCGCGCATCCGCGACCGGTGGGGCGGCAAGTTCATCCTGAAGGGGATCCTGGACGAGGAGGACGCCCGCAAAGCGGCCGATTTCGGGGCCGATGCCATCGTGGTGTCGAACCACGGCGGGCGGCAACTGGACGGGGCGGTGTCGTCGATTTCCATGCTGCCCCGGGTGGTGCGGGCGGTGGGTGACCAGACCGAGGTCTGGATGGACGGCGGCATCCGGTCGGGTCAGGACGTGCTGAAGGCGCTGGCGCTTGGCGCCAAGGGCACGATGATCGGGCGGGCCTTCGTGCACGGGTTGGGCGCCATGGGCGGGCCGGGCGTGACCAAGGCGCTGGAGGTCATCCGCAAGGAGATGGACGTGACCATGGCGCTGTTGGGCGAGCGGAAGGTGACCGAGATCGGCCGCCACAACCTGTTGGTCCCCAAGGACTTCGAGGGCGACTGGGCCTGAGCGTCCGAGCTCGGACGCTTTTTCGCATCAATGAAATCAACAACTTGACGGATCGAATTAACGGTTCGTCAAGATTTGTCCGCGTCGGACGCCAGGCGCCGGGCCAGAAACGGCACGGCGAGCAGTAGGCAGGCGGCCAGCACGAAGGCGGCGCGCAGGCCCGCGCTGCCGGCAAGGAAGCCAAAGAGCGGCGGGCCGAAGAAATAGCCGAAATAGCCGTAGAGTGTGGCGCGGGCCACGGCGCGGGCGCGGGCATTGTCGGGCGCGGCGCGGCCCACCATCGAGAAGGCCGTCGGCGCAATCACCGAGGAGCCGAGGCCCATGACGATGAAGCCGGCATAGGCCATCGCCGGGCTGGTGGCGGCGGCGGCGATGATGAGGCCGGCGGCCGAGATCACGGCCCCCCCGGCAAGAAGCGAGGCGCCCGAGATGCGGCCCGACAGGCCCTGACCGGCCAGGCGGGCGAGGCCCATGGTCAGGGCCAGCGCCGCCGGGCCGAGCGCGCCCGCGCCGGGGGCGGCGCCGAGGCTGGTCTCGATATGGAGCGCCGACCAGTTTTCGGCGGCGTTTTCCGTCATGAAGGCGATGAGCACGATCACGCCGCCGATGAAGGGCACCAGGCCAAGGCCGCCGCCCTTTGCCCCGCCGGGTTTGCGCAGGCCGTGGATCGTGCCATCGCGTTCCAGCGACATCGCCGCCATGAGAAGCGCCGCGCCGGCGAGGCAGGCCATGACGGCCGAAGGCGACCAGCCGGCCGAGCGCATGGTGCCGGTGGCCACAGCGCCCCCGGCATAGCCGAAGGAATAGGCGGCGTGGCAGAGGTTCATCAGGTGCAGGTTGCGCGCGGTTTCCAGCGTGGCGACGCGGGCATTCATCAGGACATCGGCAAGGCCCGTGGTCGCGCCGCAAGCGAGCATGGCCAGCGGGAAGAGCACGAGGCTGGCGGTCTGGCCGGGCAGGGCGAAAGCCAGCGCCATGGCGGCGGCGGCCACAGGCAGCGCCACGCGGCCAAGTGCGGCCCCGATGCGTGGCGCCAGAAGCATGGCGATGACCGCCGAGATCGGCGTCATGAACAGGACAAGGCCAAGCTGGGTTTCGCTGACGTCCAGCATGGTCTTGATGTCAGGCAGTGCCGCGGCATAGCCGCCCCAGAGCACGCCCATGGCGGCAAAGACCACGGCGGCGGGGCGGGCGGCGGCAAGGGTAGGAAGGAAGGGCATCGGGCTCTCGGCTTGTCCGAGGGAGCTAGCCCGGTGCGCGGAAGCCGGCAAGCCTGTCCCCGGCAGGGTTCGGGCGCTTTGCGACGGGGGCCGCGATTCAGGGCTTTCCTTCGCGGCCAAGCGCGGCTATAGGCCCCCGGTCGCGCCATGCACCCTTGGAGGATGGCGGACGAGACATATTGGAGAGACCTATGGCACGCGAGATCACCGATCTTCAGGCCGTGGTACGGACGGGGACAGGCAAGGGGGCCGCCCGTCAAGCCCGCAGAGAGGGCAACGTACCCGGCATCATCTACGGCGACGGGCAAGAGCCCCAGCCGATCCAGATGAACTACAACTACCTCCTGAAGCGCCTGAAGCAAGGCCGCTTCCTGCAGTCGCTGTTCAACCTGAAGGTCGAGGGCCAGCCCGACGTTCACGTGATCTGCCGCGGCGTGCAGCGCGATGTCGTCAAGGACCTGCCGGTCCATGTCGATTTCATGCGGATCCATGACGAGAGCCGGATCAACCTGTTCATCCACGTCGAATTCGTGAACCACGAAGCCAGCCCCGGCCTGAAGCGCGGCGGCACGCTGACCGTTGTGCGTCACGAAGTGGAACTGGAAGTGGTCGCGGGCGACATTCCGGACCACATCACGGTGGATCTGACCGGCAAGGTCATCGGCGACGTGATCCACATCCGCGACATCCCGCTGCCGGAAGGCGTTCGCCCGACCATCGAGCGGAACTTCGTGGTGGCCAACATCGCCGCGCCTTCGGGCCTGGCGGCGTCGGACGCGGAAGGCTGACATTGCCCTGACGGGCAGTCGGAGGGGCGCGGTCCAGGGGGCCGCGCCCTTTTCCTTTGTGACCCTGCGGTCGTTGGGCGGCATGCTTGACCGGGCGCGCGGTGCGCGTCAAGGAAGGGTTGGGCGACAGGAGGCCCGATGCGATGAAGCTGTTCGTGGGCCTTGGCAATCCGGGTGCGAAATATGCCGGCAACCGGCATAACATCGGCTTCATGGCGGTGGAGCGGATCGCGGCCGACCATGGCTTTGGCCCCTGGAAACGCGCGTTCAAGGGGCTGGTCAGCGAAGGCCGGCTTGGGGCCGAGAAGGTGGTGCTTCTGAAGCCCGAGACTTTCATGAACCTGTCGGGCGAGGCGGTGCAGGCAGCAATGGCCTTTTACAAGCTTGCCCCCGCCGATGTGGTCGTGTTCCACGACGAGCTGGATCTGGCGCCCGGAAAGCTGCGGGTGAAGCAAGGCGGCGGCCATGCCGGGCACAACGGGCTGCGGTCGATCCATGGCCATGTGGGCGAAGCCTATGGCCGGGTGCGCATGGGGATTGGCCATCCGGGGCACAAGGATGCAGTGGCGGCCTATGTGCTGCACGATTTCGCCAAGGCCGACCAGGATTGGCTGGACGATCTGCTGCGCGGCGTGTCGGACGGAGCGGCGGCGCTGGCCGAAGGGGATGCGACGCGGTTCATGAACGCGGTGTCGCTGCGCGTGGCGCCGCCGCGGTCGTCGGGCGGGACGGGCGAGGTGAAGCCCGCCGCGGCGAAGCCTGTGGCGGAAAGCCCGGTCGAGGAAGCGAAGTCACCGTTGCAGAAGCTGATGGACCGGTTCCGCTAGGGCAAATTCCTTCGAAGGAATTTGGCTTGCGCTAGTCCGGCGCGATGCGCCAGCGGCTGAGGATATCCGGGCCAAGCCGGTCTTGCGCCATGAGGCGGGGGCGGGGGGCGCTGGCCAGCGTGGAGAGCGCAAGGGGGCCCAGCATGGGCCGGCCTTCCGCACCGATGAGAAGGCCGCCCTGATAGAGCATGAGTTCATCCGCCAGCCCGGCGCGGATCAGGGCGGCGGCGAGCGTGCCGCCGGTTTCGGACAGGATGCGGGTCAGGCCGCGGGCGGCCAGCGCGCGCAGCGCGGCATCGAGGTCCATGCCCTGTGGTTTGGCCGAGGTTTCGATCAGTTCGGCGCCGGTGGCGGCCCAGGCCGCGCGTGCGGCGGGGGGCGCGTCGGGGCCGTGCACCATCCAGACCGGAACATCGCGGGCGGTGCGGCCCAGGCGGCTGTCGGGCGAGTGGCGAAGGAGCCGGTCCAGCACCACGCGGACGGGCTGGCGCGGGGCGCCCATGTCGCGCACGGTCAGGTCGGGGTCGTCGGCGATGGCGGTGGCAGAGCCCACCATCACCGCATCGTGGCGCATCCTGAGCGCGTGGACCGAGCGGCGCGCCGCCGGCCCGGTGATCCAGCGGCTTTCGCCGGTGGCGGTGGCGATGCGGCCGTCCAGGGTGGCGGCAAGCTTGACGGTCACGAAGGGCAGGCCGCGGGTGACGCGCTTGAGGAAGCCTTCGTTCAGCGCGGCGGCCTCGGCATGACGGATGCCTTCGGTTACCTCGATCCCGGCGGCGCGCAGGATGGCGTGGCCGCGTCCCGCGACGCGGGGGTCGGGGTCGGTGAGGGCGGTCACGACGCGCGCGACACGGGCGGCCACCAGCGCCTCGGCGCAGGGCGGGGTGCGCCCATGATGGGCGCAGGGCTCCAGCGTGACATAGGCGGTGGCTCCGCGCGCGGCGGCGCCTGCCTGGGCGAGGGCCATGGGTTCGGCATGGGGCCGTCCGCCGGGTTGCGTCCACCCCCGGCCAAGGACGCGGCCATGCTTCACGATCACGCAGCCGACGGCCGGGTTGGGCCAGGTGTTGCCAAGACCCCGCGCCGCCAGGGCGAGCGCGTGGTCCATGAACGCGAGGTCGTCGCTCACTCGTCCGCGGCGCCGCCGGGGCGGAGTTCCGATACGAAGCGGTCGAAGTCGTCGGCGGCCTGGAAGTTCTTGTAGACGCTGGCAAAGCGCACATAGGCCACCGTGTCGATGCGCGCGAGGCTTTCCATGACGATCTCGCCGATGACCTTGGACGGGATGTCGGTGTCGCCCAGGCTTTCCAGCCGGCGCACGATGCCGCTGATCATCTGGTCGATGCGTTCGGGGTCGATCGGACGCTTCTGCATCGCGATGCGGATGGAGCGTTCAAGCTTGGTGCGGTCAAAATCCTCGCGCTTGCCGGAGGATTTGATGACAACGAGGTCGCGAAGCTGGACCCGTTCATAGGTTGTGAAGCGGCCACCGCAGGCCGGGCAAAAGCGACGCCTACGGATCGAGACATGATCCTCGGCTGGTCGCGAGTCCTTCACCTGGGTATCGATATTGCCACAGAATGGGCAGCGCATCCGCCTGTCCCCCCGTCTTGCCTGATTTCCGCCTGCCGTGTCGCGGGGTATCCCCGTCTTGTCCGCAAACTATAGGGGCAGGCGGCGCATCTAGACCAGTGGGAAGTTCCAGCCCCATGATGCAGGGTCCGCACTGTGGCCAGACGGACTCAGATCAGCGGCGATTGGTGTTCTTCAGCCCGTTGCAGATCGCCATGGCGGCAGAGGCCGACATCGAGTTCCCCCCGCCGATGGTGGCAAGCCCGGTCGATCTGGCCGCGCCTTCAGGCGAGGTCGAGAAGACGATGCCCTGCCCCGAGGGGCGCGGCGGCGGCGAGATGCGCCAGATGCGGGCCGTCATCTGGCCCAAACCGCGCGAAACGTATTCGCCTGCGGCGCACCATGCCTCCTGGTCGGAGAGCCGGCCGCGGGGGCGCACCTCGAACCGGGGGCCGCCGACGGGCTGGACGACATAATTGCGCGAGGACAGGAAGGCCGAGGCCGGAAGGGTGGCAGACAAGAAGGCGACTGCGGCGAGAGGCAAAAGGCGGAATGGGTGGGTCATGGCTTGGTCCACCTCAATCCCGGTATCCGCGCGAGCTTCCGACCCAGCAGAGCTGCTGTGCGAGCGAGGCCGAGACGCCGCCGGACTTGTTGCCGATCTGGGCGAGGCCGGTGTCATAATGCTGGTCGGACGGATCGAGCGTGAACACGATCGGGGCGCCTCCGGCCTGCGGCGGCGGCGAGGCGCGCCAGATCATCGTGGGATAGGGCAGGCCGAGGTTCTTGATCACGTAGTCGCCCGCCGCGCACCAGGCGTTCGTGGGGCCGAGGCGACCGCGCGAATTGACCTGGAAGTGCAGGGCGTCGATGGGCTGGACGACGAAGCCGTTGCTGGCAACCCAAGCCTGGGCCGGGGCGGCGAGCGAGGTGGCTCCGATCAGGGCGGAGATCAGTAATGCGCGCATCGACGGCTCCTTGCTGTTTTGCTCTAGATGGGGCTTCCGGCAGGAAAAGGAAAGGCCGCGGTCTCAGCCTGCGCTTACGGGCCGCGAAAACAGCCGGATAAGCAGAATGGCGATCACGGCGCCGAGTGCATTGAACACCAGGTCGAGCGCGTTGTTCACATAGCCGCCGACATTGGTGTGCGGGGTCAGAGCCACGGCGGTGAACTCGATCATCTCGTTCAGCGCGCCGAGGCCCATGGCGCCGATCACCGGGTAGACCGTGGCGATGCGGCTGCCGCGCGTGCCGGGATGGGCGGTGACGAGAAGGTGCCACAGCAACCAGGCGGTGACGCCGAAGCCCCAGGCATGGACGGCCTGGTCGTATTTCAGGATGGTCCATTCGCCCTCGCCCGAGAGGTGCCAGAGCGTGAGGTTATAGAGCGCGTCGCCCCCGACCTGCAGGTTGCCGCCCGCCATGTGCAGCAGGCCCCAGACCGACAGCGCCCACAGCATGGACGTGGGATAGGCGGCACGGAAGCGGGTGAGGCCCACAAGCAGGATCAGAACTGCCATGGTGGCGGCATAGACCAGGAACTCGGTATTGCCGCGCCACCAGATCACGCCGGCGAAGACCGCCGAGTAGGCTAGGGTGAAGGCCAGGACGGCAAGATCGGAGCGCGAGAAGCGGGACAGGGTGGAGCCTCCTGCGGGCGGGAACGCCTAGAAGTGGTCGTATTCGGTGATCGCGATGAAACTGTCCAGCACCAGCATCACCAGGGCGACGCAGAACAGTGCGAGGGACAGGATGAACATGAGCGCCGTGCCCCAGACATGGGACAGGCTGAGGAAGGCCATGCCGAAGGCCACGATGATGAGAAGCGTGGTGGTGATGCCGGCGGCGATGCCGAAGAAGATCGACCGGGACAGGAGCCGCGTCCGTTCCCTCTGGCGCTTGATGTCTTCCTTGAGGAAGGCGCGGTCCGGGTCATCGGGCGGGATCGCGTTCAGGAAGCGGATGCGTTCGAGCACACCGGAGAGGCGGCTGTGAACCATGGACAGAAAGCCGGCCACGGCGCCCAGAAGGAAAGAGGGGGCCACGACCTGCGATATGATCTGGGCGAGGTGGTCGATGCTTCCCGGATCGACGGACAAGCTTGTGCTCCTTCTACGACGCGCGCGAAAGTAGAGGTGCGGGCGGGCGGGTGCAATGCGGGTCGGGCCTCTGGACCTTCACGAGTTGCGGACTAGCTGCAGAGGAGGAGGACCGTGATGACCCTGATCCTGTTGTATGTCGTGACCGCCGTGGTGTTTCTGGCCCTTGATGCGGTGATGCTGGCCTTCGTGATGCAGCCGCTGTTTGCCTCGCATATCGGGGGGCTGATGCTGGAGAGCCCGCGGTGGGGGCCGGCGCTGGTGTTTTATGCGGGCTATGTGGCGGGGGTTCTGGCGCTGGTGTCCTGGCCGGGCTTGCGCGAGGGGCGGGCGGTTCTGGTGCCGGGGGCGGTGCTGGGGGCGATGGCCTATGGCACCTATGAGCTGACGAACTATGCGATCCTGAGGGACTGGCATGTCTCGATGGTGGTCACCGACCTGACCTGGGGAGCGGTGCTGACCGGGGTTTCGGCCTGGGCCGGGGTGGCCATTGTGCGGGCGCTGCGGCCGGGCGGGTGAGGCGTCCGAGCTCGGACGCCTTGCCGACTACAGCAAAATCAATGGCTTGCGCGTGCGAATTAACTTGGACTTAAGGATTGTCCAAGGTCAGGTGCCGCGTGATGGCGGCCATCGCCGCCTCGGCGTCCGGGCGGGGCGCTGTCGTCTCCGTCATGTAGAGGCACAGGATCCACGGCGCCCGACCGGGCGGATAGAGGATCGCCACGTCGTTCACGCTGCCATGCCCGCCGGTGCCTGTCTTGTCGCCCGCGCGCCAGCCGGAGGGGAGGCCCGCGCGGATGCGGGTGAGGCCGGTCTGGCTGGCCTCCATCCAGCCAATCAGTTGTGCCTGTCGGTCGGGGGACAGCACGGGGCCGAGAAGCAGGCGCTGCAGTGTTGCGGCCATCGCCTCCGGGGTGGTGGTGTCGCGCGGGTCGCCGGGGGTGGCCTCGCTCATGGCGGGTTCGTTGCGGTCGAGCCTCGTCACGTCATCGCCGGTTGAGCGGAGCCAGAGCGTCAGGCCGGCGGGGCCGTCCATCGTGTCAAGCAGGAGATTGGCGGCGCCGTTGTCGCTTTCGGTCACGGTGGCGGCGCAGAGTTGGGTGAGCGTCAGGCTGCCGCCGACATGGGCGGCGGTCACGGGGGAGTGGCCCACCGGGTCGCCGGCTCGGACAGGAAGGGCGCGGTCGGTGGGCTCGATCCCCGCTTCGATGCGGGCGAGGGTGGCGGCAGCGAGGAGAAGCTTGAAGGTGCTGGCCATCGGGAAGCGTTCTTCCGCGCGCCAGAGGGTCCGGCGGCCGGTGCCAGTATCGAGGCAGGCCAGCCCGATGCGGCCGCCGAGGGCGGATTCGTGGCCGCTCAGAAGCGAGGCGAGGTCGCCCGCGCCGCTGGCCCCGGCGCGGGACGGGGACAGGGCGAGCGTGGCGAGACCCGCGAGCGTGGAACGGCGCGACAGGGGCAGGGGCATGGGCGGGGCCTTCGGGCGAGGGGTGGCAAAGCCTGCTTGACAGGGCGGGGCGCCTGACGCATAAGGCCGCGTCCCGGCACCCTTCTTGGGTGGCCGGGATATCGGTTTTAATGACGCCTCCACAAGGGGCGCGCTGTCCGAAGGCGGGGCATCAGCCCCCGGAACGCCCGGAAACGGGGGCCGCAGGGCGCGGGTGACAAAAGGAACGACCCATGTTTGCGGTCCTCAAGACCGGCGGCAAGCAATACAAGGTGCAGGCGGGCGACGTCCTGCGCGTTGAAAAGCTGAACGCCATTGCCGGCGACAAGATCCAGTTCAACGAAATCCTGATGGTCGGTGGCGACACCGTGACCGTCGGTGCCCCGCTGGTCGCGGGCGCGGCCGTGCAGGCCGAGGTGATCGACCAGATCAAGGGCGAAAAGACCATCCACTATGTCAAGCGCCGCCGGAAGCATTCCAGCCAGCGCACCAAGGGCCACCGCCAGCAGCTGACGCTGGTGCGCGTGACCGAAGTGCTGGCCGCCGGTGGTGACAAGACCGGTGTGGCCGCCGCGACCGGCACTGCCGACGCGCGCCGCGCTGCCCACAACGCTGCGGCCGCCCCGGCTGCCGAAGCCCCCGCGAAACCGAAGCGCGCCGCCAAGGCCGCTGCCGTTACGGAGTAATCCCCCATGGCACACAAGAAGGCAGGCGGTTCGTCCCGCAACGGCCGCGACTCGGCCGGTCGTCGTCTGGGCGTGAAGCTCTATGGCGGCGAGCATGCCATTCCCGGCAACATCATCGTGCGCCAGCGCGGCACCACCTGGTTCCCGGGTGAAGGTGTCGGCATGGGCACCGACCACACCATCTTTGCCGTCGTCGAAGGCAAGGTGACGTTCAAGAAGGGTCTCAAGGGCCGCACCTTCATTTCGGTGCTTCCCGCTCAGGAGGCCGCCGAGTAAGCCGAACCCGGCAACCGGACAGGTAAGGGGGGGATCGGCCGAAGGGCCGGTCCCCCTTCTCGTTTTCCGGGCCTTTTTGGGCGCGGAACATTCATGGTTCTGCCAGCTTTGTCTGGCAGAACGCGGAAAAGCCCCCATCTCGGAGGAGGAGGCGGGGGAGGAATGGCCCGCAAGGGCCGCCATGCGCTTCACGAAGGAGGGAAGCCATGACACTGGACATGATCGCCAGCGCGGGTGCGGGCGAGATCGCGGCAGGCCGGTTCGTGCTGCGCCAGGTGCGCCGGTCGGATGCGGGGCTGTTCTCGCATTATGCCGGCGACCGCCGCGTGGCCGAGGCCACGCGGTCGATTCCCCATCCGCTGCCGCCGGGCGCGGCCGATGCCTTCGTGACCCGCGCCATAGCGCCGGGTGCTTCGGAGAAGGTCTTTGTGATGGATGGCACCGCGACAGGTTTGCCAGAGGTGTTGGGCGTGATCAGCCTGAAGCCGATGGAGGCTGCCCCCGGCAAGGGCGGGCAGTCGGAAGTGGCCTATTGGGTGGCGCCGGCCTTCTGGAACCTTGGGATCGCTTCCGAGGCGGTGCGGGCCATGATCGCGGCCAATCCGCTGAAGGACCGGACCTATTTTGCGCAGGTGTTCCAGGACAATCCGGGCTCGGCGCGCGTGCTGACCAATGCGGGGTTCCAGTATCTGGGCGATGCCGAGAGCTTTTCAGTCGCACGGGAAGCGCGGGTTCCGACCTGGACCTATCTGCGCAAGCTGGACTGAGCCGATGATGCCCGAGCGTATCCTGACGGCGCGGCTGCGGCTGCGCCCGGTGGCCGCTTCCGACGAGGAGGTGGTCGTGGCCGTGCTGAACGACATCGCGGTGACGGGCTGGCTGGCCGTGGTGCCGCATCCCTATGCGCCCGAGGATTTCCGCTGGTTCCTGAGCACGGTGGCGCGGCCGGGCGAGACCTTCGCGCTGGAGGATGATGCGGGTCTGGCGGGCATCATGGGGGCGGGGCGGGAGCTGGGATACTGGCTTGCGCCGCGCGCGCATGGCCGGGGCTATGCCACGGAAGCCGCCCGCGCCATCCTGGCCGAGCAGCTGGCGGTGGACCCATCGCCGGTGGCTTCGGGCTATTTCGAGGGCAACCTGCGCTCGGCCCGGGTGCTGGAGAAGCTGGGCTTTGCCGAGGTCGGGCGGTTCCCGAAATACTGCCGCGCGATGGGCCGCGAGCGCCCGCATGTCGAGATGCGGCTGGAGCCCGCGGCCTTTTGCGGCTGAGGCGCCTCAGGCGCCCCAGCCGATAGTCCTTGCTTGTCGGGGCGCCTTACGCGCCCCAGCCGACGATGCCCTTGACCTCGCAGAAGTCGTGGATGCCCCAGTCGGCATATTCGCGGCCGTTGCCCGACTGCTTGTAGCCGCCGAAGGGGGCGAAGGTATCCCAGGCGGGGTAGTTGAGGTTCACCGTGCCCGCGCGCAGGCGGCGGGCGACGGGCCGCGCGTCCTCGACCGGGCCGGCGATGTAGGCGGCGAGGCCATAGGGCGTGTCGTTGGCCATGCGCACGGCGTCGTCGAGGCTGTCATAGGGCAGGATCGCCAGGACCGGGCCGAAGATTTCCTCGCGCGAGACGGTCATCTCGTTGGTGACATTGCCGAAGATGGTGGGGCGGACGAACCAGCCGCGGTTGAGCCCGGCGGGGCGGCCGGTGCCGCCGCAAACGAGCGTGGCGCCTTCGTCGATGCCGGCCTGGATCAGGCGCTGGACCTTGTCGAACTGCAGCTTCGAGATCAGCGGCCCCATGGTGGTGGCGCTGTCGGTCGGGTCGCCCACGACCACGGCTTCGGCCGCGGCTTTCGCCACGGCCAGCGCCTCGTCATGCCGGTCGCGGGGGACGAACATGCGGGTGGGGGCGTCGCAGCTTTGGCCGGTGTTGCCGAAGCAGCCCTCGACGCCCGCGGTGACGGCGGCGGCGAGGTCGGCCGTGGGCAGGATGATGTTGGGCGACTTGCCGCCCAGTTCCTGCGCCACGCGCTTGACCGTGGGGGCGGCGGCGGCGGCGACGGCGGTGCCGGCGCGGGTGGAGCCGGTGAAGGAGACCATGTCCACCTCGGAGTGCGAGGAGAGGCGGGCGCCGACCTCGGGGCCGGTGCCGTGGACGAGGTTGAAGACGCCGGGGGGGACGCCGGCATCGTGGCAGACCTGGGCGAAGAGCGTGCCGGAGAGGGGGGCGATTTCGGAGGGTTTGAGGACCATGGTGCAGCCCGCGACCAGGGCGGGGGCGACCTTGCAGGCGATCTGGTTCATCGGCCAGTTCCAGGGCGTGATGAGCGCGCAGACGCCGATGCCTTCGTAGACGATGCGGGTGGTGCCGCGCATGGATTCCCAGGCCATCTGTTCGGCGGCGCGGATGGTGCTTTCGATATGCACCTGGCCGGCCCAGGCCTGGGCGCCGCGCGCCCATTCGATGGGGGCGCCCATCTCGGTGGACATCACTTGCGCGAAATCCTCGTAGCGGGCGTTGTAGATGTCGAGGATGCGCTTCACCAGCGCGATGCGGTCGGCGACGGGGGTGACGGTCCAGGCGTCGAAGGCGGCGCGGGCGGCGAGGATGGCGCGGTCGGCATCGGCTTCGGAGCCGAGCGCGATTTCGGCGACGATGTCCTCGGTCGCGGGGTTTTCCACGCCCATGCGGTTGGCCGAGAGCGGCGCGACCCAGGCGCCGTTGATGTAGAACTTGTCCATGTTGGCGGGGATCATGGCGGCTCCTTCGCGTGCGTGCCGGGATTATGTTGCGCGGAACATATCGGGGCGAAGCGACCGGGCATGGCGGAAAGGCGACATGGCGGGCGGCGGGAGCGCCACTGCGATCAGGGCAGACGGGGATCAGGGCAGGTCGTGCAGGAAGGCGGCGAGCGCGTCGGCGTCGATGGGCTTCATCAGCAGGCCAATGCCGGCGGCGGCGCATTGGGCGCGGATCTCGGGGCCGCGGTGCGCGGTGATGATCCGGGCGGGGACGGGGCCGTGGCGGGCGCCGATGAGGCGCAGGAACTCGATCCCTGTCATGCCCTGGCCAAGCTGGTAGTCCACCAGGAAGAAATCGGGGAGGATCCCCAGTTCCTCGATCAGCTCCAGCGCCTCTTCGCCGGTGGCGGCGTCGAGCACGGAGATGCCCCACTTTTCGAGGAGGAGCCCGAGTGCGCGGCGCAGATCCTGGTCGTTTTCCACGAGGAAGGCGATGCGGTCCCTGGCGGCGACACGGGGCGTGCTGCGGGGCTGGGGTTCCAGGGTGACGGGTTCTTCCCGGCCCTGGGCACGGGGAACCTGGACCATGAAGCAGGTGCCGCGTCCGATGCGAGAGGCGAGGCCGAGCGGGTGGCCGAGCAGCGCGCAGGCGCGTTCCACGATGGCAAGGCCAAGGCCCATGCCTTCGGAGGCGGAGGCGCGGGCGTTCAGGCGGTGAAACTCGCGGAAGATGGCGTCCTGGTCCTGTTCGGGGATGCCGGGGCCGGTGTCCCAGACTTCCAGCCGGATGGCGCCGCCGTTGTGGCGCGCACCCACGAGGACGCGGCCGCGTTCGGTGTAGCGGATGGCGTTGCCGATGAGGTTCTGCAGGATGCGGCGCAGGTAGGCGGGGTCGGAAAGGACCATGGCCGAGCAGGGCAGCACAGTCAGGCGCAGGCCCTTGGTGGCGGCGATGGGAGCGAATTCGTCGCGCAGCTGGCGCAGGAGGCGGGCGAGGTCGACCGGGCCGATGGTCACGGCGGCGCGGCCGCTTTCCAGTTTCGAGATGTCGAGAAGCGCGGCGAGAATCGATTCGACCGAGGTGAGCGCGTTCTGCGCCTTGAGCAGGGTTTCGCGGGCGCGGGGCGTCACCGCCTCGTCCTCGATGGCGGACATGAAGAGCTTGGCGGCGGATAGGGGTTGCAGCAGGTCGTGGCTGGCGGCGGCGACAAAGCGGCTGCGCGAGGCGTTCGCGCGTTCGGCCTGGGCAAGCGCGTCTTCAAGATCGTGGGTGCGTTCCATGACGCGCTGTTCCAGCGTCTCGTTCGCGCGGCTGAGCGCGTCGAGCGCGGCGCGTTCGGCGGTGACATCGGTGAAGCTCATCACGAAGCCGCCGTCGGGCATTTCCTGCGCGAAGGCATCAAGGATGGCTTCGTCGCGGCGCAGCTCGAAAGAGAGGGGCGGGCGGCCACGCGGCAGGCGCGCCCAGGATTCGAGCCGTGCCCAGTCGAGCCCGCCGCCGATGCGGCTGGTCTGGCGCATCCGCAGCAGGAGGATATCGAAGCCGGTGCCCGGCAGGAGCCGGGCGGCGGGAATGGCCAGAAGCGCGCCCAGCCTGTCGTTGCGACCGGCGAGTTGCAGGTGCGCGTCGAAGATGCAGACGCCCTGGTTGATATGTTCCAGGGTGGCGCGGATGGCGCGGGCCTGGTCGTCCAGGAGCTTGCCGCGTTCCAGCCGTTCGAGGCGGATGATGTCGGTCACATCGGTCTGCAGCACCACGGTGCCGCCCTCGGCGGTGCGGTGTTCGCTGACCTGCACCCACCTGTCGCCCGACATCTGCACGTTGAACATGACGTGCCGGTCGCGGTGGCGCTGGCGGCGGCGGTCGGCCCAGACGGCGGGGCTTTCGCCGGGGGGCAGGACGATGTGGCGCGAGCGGCTGACGCGATCCACATAGCCGTCGAAGGGCAGGCCGGGGTGAAGCTGGCCCTGCACATCGGCCATGTGCATCCCGAAGCGCGAGTTGCACATCACCAGGATGTCCTGCGCGTCGAAGAGCGCGAAGCCTTCCTGGATGGTCTCGATGGCGCTGGCGAGGTTCTGGCGCGCGGCTTCGGCGGCGCGCGTGGCCTCGCCCAGCTTGGCGTTCGAGGCATTCAGGAGGTCAAGCGCGTGTTCGAGATCGCGGGTGCGTTCGCGGACCTGGTCTTCCAGCATGGCGGCGCGCTGGAACTGGGCATAGGCGGCGCCGGAATCGTCGGTGATCTGTTCGACCCGGCGCATCAGCACCTCGGCGATCGTCAGGAGCTTCTGCTTCTGGCGGTCGGGGCTGTCGGCGGGGTTGATGAGCCATTCGCTCATGCGGCGGGATCAGGCGGATAGAGGGCCACGCCTGTCATGGTCTGGTTGACGTGCATGGAATTCACCTGCTCGCCATAGGTGGAAAAGCCGAGGACGCGGTGCTTGCGCAGCACCTCGGACAGCGCGCCGAAGCGCTGTTTCTCCATCGCTTCCATCCGGCGCAGGATGCAGTCGCAGGCCAGCACGGCGGCGGGCGCGCCGCCCTGCGCGAGGCCGGCGAGCGCATGATCCAGGTGGGCGACCATGTCCTGCGGTTCGGCCAGGGTGAGGACGACGCCTTCGTCGATGGCCGAGAAGAACACGAGGTCGCCATTCGGCGCGACCTGCTGGATGGCGCGGACATGGTGCTTGCCGCCGATGCGCACCACGACCGGATGGGCGGCGAAGGTGAAGGTGTCGAGTTGCCAGGGGTCGAGCCCAAGAAGGCGGGCATATTCGCGCGCGGCGGGTTCGGCGTTGATCTGGCGCACGATGCGGCGGGCGGGGTCGGCCTCTGTCACCACCATGCGGCGTTCCGTGGGGCGCAGGTGATCGAGGCTGAACACACGGGCGCGGCAATCGGTGCGGACCATGGCAAGCACGGCGGCATCCTGCATCGCCTTGGCGCCGTGGATGACAAGCGTACGCTCGAACCGCGTGCCGTCGCCGGCCGAGCCGCCGAAGAGCGGCACCGGGCCAAGGCCGGGGGCCAGCGCGGCGGTGAGCGCGTCTTCGCGAACTGAAAGGCCATCGACCACGAGGAAGGCGAATTCGTGATCCCAGCCGGGATGGCCGCGCATCAGGGTGGAGCGGGCGCGGATCATGCGGCCGATCAGGTCTTCGGGGCGCAGATGGGCGAGGTCGTGGATGGGGATGAGATCCACGGCGAAATGGTCTTGCGACAGCGCGATGGCCACGGCCTCGCCCTCGGCATAGCCCTCGGGCGAGATCTCGCCTGCGGTGGTGCAGCCCATGAGCGCCGCGCCGGGAAGGGCGGCGGCGAAGCGGCGGGCGAAGGCTTCGACATCGGTGTCGGGCGAGACGAAGTAGATCACGCAGGAAAAGGGGCCGGGGCCAAGGGCCGCGGCCAGCCGTTCGGGGGCCTGCGGGTCGCTGACCGGGATGGTGGCGGTGGCCATGACGGCCCCGACTGCGCCTGATGCGCCAGTTGCCGCCGGTGCGGCGGCGAGGCTTTCGGGCCGCGGCTGTGCCATTGCGTTCCTCCCCGCCCGGACCGTAGCGCCGGGGGGGCTGGCGCGGCAAGGGCCGTGGCGGATCAGGGCGGCGAGAGGGCGAGCCGGGTGCCGCCAAGGTCGCGGAAGGCGCGCTGGCGGCAGGTGAGGACGAGGATTTGCTGGTCGGCGGCGAGCGCGGTCAGGGCGTCGAACATCTTTTCGATGCGGTCGTCGTCGGTGAAGATCAGCGCGTCGTCCAGGATCACCGGCGCGGGCCGGCCGCGTTTGGCCAGAAGGCGCGCGAAGGCCAGGCGGACGAGCAGCGCCACCTGTTCCTGCGTGCCGCCGGAGAGGACGTCGAGATCTTCCTCGGTTCCGCCGCGGACAAGGCGGGTGGGCAGCAGGCTTTCGCCGTCGAAGTGAAGCTCGGCATCGGGCCAGAGCGCGCGCAGGAGCGGGCGGAGTTCGGCCATCACCGGTTCGAGGTAGCGGTCGCGCGCCTCGTTGCGAGCGGCTTCCAGCGCGGCGGCGAGTTCCTTCAGCACCTCGACCTCGGTGCGGATGGCGGCGAGGCGGGATTCGGCGGCCTGGAGCCGGGCGGCGGTGTCGGCGAGGTCTTCCAGCACGCCTTCGCCGGAGCGGAGCGCGATTTCGCTGTCGAGCCGGGCGAGGTCGAGTTCGGCCTTGCGGATGTCGTCCTCGGCGCCGTTGGCGACCGAGGTGGCGCGGGCGAGCGCGGCGGCGACGGCGGCGCGGTCGGGGGCGGCTGCGGCGAGGCTGTCGCGTTCGGCCAATGCCGCGTCGCGCGACTGGCGGGCGGTGGCGAGATCGGCCAGGAGCGCGGCCTCGGCCTCGGGGCTGTCGTCGGCCAGGGCGGCGCGGGCCTTCGCCTCGGCGGTGGCGGCGGCATCGGCCAGGACGGCGGCGCGGGTGTCGGCCTCGCGCAGGTGGTCGAGGCGGGTGCGGGTGGCTTCGGCGGCGGTTTCGGCCTGGGTCAGGCGGTCGGTGGCTGATTTCAGCGCGGCGGCGGCTGTGGCGGGGTCGGGGAGGTCCGCCGGATCCGCCGCTGCGGCGGGCAGGGCGGCGAGGTCGGCTTCCAGCCGGGCGAGGCCGTCGGGGGCGAGGAGCTTGAGCCGGCTGTCGAGATCGGAGAGGGCGGCCTGCGCGGTGACGCGGGCGGCGGCGGCCTGGCGGGCGGTGTCGGGGTCGGGCTGGCCGAGGCGGGAGAGGGCGGCGGCGAGGTCGCTGGCGGCCCGGTCGAGCCCGGCGCCATTGCCAGAGGTGCCGGGGGTGACGGTGAGCTGGCCGAGGCCCGGCAGGTCGAAGGTGGTGGGTTCGGTGACGGCGAGGGTGGCGTCGGTGGCGAGGGGCTGGCCGTTTTGCTGCACGCGGGCGGGGCCGTCGTGGTGGAAGTGCAGATGCGGGGCGGAACGGTCGCGCAGGCCGCGCTGGATGTCGAGCGCCTGGGCGAGTCTCTCCATCTCGGCCAGGGCCTTGGCATCGGGGCCGGTGGCGGCGGCGCGGGCGAGGGCGGTGCGATCGGCCAATAGCGCGCGGGCGGTGTCTAGGCGGGACTGCAGCTCGGTGCGGCGGTGGGCGTTGGCCTGGACCAGCGCGGCGGCGGTGGCGCGGTGGTGCAGCGCCTCGGCCTCTTGCCGGGCCGAGCGGGCCTCTGCGAGCCCTGTCGCCAACGGGGCGAGGGCGGCCTCGGCCTCTTCGCGCGCGGTGCGGGCGGAGGTGGCGGCGGTGCGGGCCTGCGCGGCGGCGCGGGCGGCGGTGTCCGCCTCGGTGCGGGCACGGTTGAGGGCGGCGAGCCGCTCGGTCGCGTTGCGCTGCGCCAGATCGGCGGCGCGGAGGCGGGCTTCGGCCTGCTCCAGCGCGCCGGCATGGCGTTCTGCCGCCTCGTGCCGCGCGCGGGCTTCGTCCAGCCGTGCCTTGCGGGCGGCGGCGGCTTCGGGCTCGGTCAACTCGGCAAGGGTGCGGCGCAGGTCGTGGCGGCGGGCGATGCCATCGGCCAGCGTCCGGGCGGTGCTGTCCAGTTCGGCCTTGCGGGCGGTGAGGTCTTCCACCGCGGCTTCGGCCAGGGCGAGCGGGCCGCCCTTCAACGGGCGGCCTGAGGCGGTGAGGTATTGCGCAAGGTCGTCACGGCAGCGGTTGAGCGCGCGGTCCATTCGGCGGCCGCCGGTGAGTTCGTCCACCTCGCCTGCTACCGAGGTCATCAGGCCGCGGCGGTTGGCGCGGGCCTTGTCGCGTTCGGTGGCGGTGCCGGTTTCATCCTCCAGCCGGGTCAGGCCCTGGCGCACCCAGAGAAGCCCGG